>Ga0075156_10001080_pt1 | contig 14594 bp, 13 predicted proteins | sample JI81AbrownDNA_FD_70966 | JGI IMG/M metagenome (GOLD analysis project Ga0075156, IMG submission 70966) | Wastewater effluent complex algal communities from Wisconsin, to seasonally profile nutrient transformation and Carbon sequestration -... | ecosystem: Engineered > WWTP > Effluent > Algae...
ACTGATGAACCGCAGATAAATATACGTATGGGTCCAAGTTCCTCAGTCTATCCAATTGTAGGAACACTGTTGACGGGGTCTACAGCTCCGGCGCTTGGCAGATCGCAAGGTGGCGATTGGATTCAAATTGAATTCCCCGGCGCACCTGACAATAAGGGCTGGGTATATTCTCCCCTGGTGCAGGTTTCTCCCGGCACTTTGCAGATAGTAGCACCGCCGCCTACTCCAGTTCAACCCGCTACTTCTACGGTAGATCCGACCCTTGCTGCACAATTTAATATTGCCCCAACTTCTACACGCCTCCCAACCTTCACTCCACCTCCCTCTTTAACTTTACCGGCTTATACTCCATCTTCTGGTGGCTCTGAAAACTCTGTCCCCTTAGGCGTGGTTATTCTTGCGTTTGCAGTACTGGGGCTGGTTGGTTTGCCATTATCACTAATCCGACGATAGAGAATGATGTTTTCACGTAAATTACGGTTAATTATTATAGTCTCAATGGTATTTGCGGGTATGGTCAGCGCATTGTATACCCCGAGAAAATTATCTGTTCTTGCTCAACAGCCCACAGGGTCAATACCTACTGTTACCGGAACACCTTCAGGGATGATTGTTGCTGTCAATCTAGATATTGAACTGGTTAATGTTTATTCTGGTCCGAGCTTGTACCTGTATCCATCGATCGGGATATTGCTAAAAGGGCAGGAAGTGCCTGCGCTGGGTATTTCAGAAGACGGCGATTGGATACAAGTAAATTATCAAGGGGTTCCTGGTTCTGTTGCATGGGTGTATGGTCCCTACGTAACAATCAAGAAGACGGGCGAATTGCCGGTTCTTGATGCGCCCGCTACACCAACTCCAGCCTCTACTCCAACAATAAATCCAACCTTGGTCGCCGCTTTTGTAACTCCCGTGGTGCCAACGCGTCTTCCTACATTTACCCAGCCAGCCCCATTGGTTATCGCAACTTTTTTGGATGATGCTGCTACTACAAATCGAGTTCCACTTGGATTGCTTATTTTTGGACTGGGTTTTATTGGCGGATTCGGCACTTTGATTTCATTCTTGCGTGGATAAAAAAATGACCGGTAAATCCGGTCATTTTTTTATCTTTCAAAATCTTCTAGTTATTGCAAGAGCAGGCGCCACCGCCGCCGCATCCGCATGAACTTTCACTGCCATTGCTGTTGCATGCGCAACCACCCTCAGAGTGGCTATGTCCTTTGGCGTTAGGGCTGTTGACGGCGAATCCTGCACCGTGTTGCGGATCGTTGACAAAGTCAACAGTTGCATCGCGAAGGTAGTCTACGGACACTTCATCGACAACAACTTTGACACCATTTGACTCAAATGTAGTATCTACATCACGAAAATTGTTGTCCAAAGCCATTCCAAAGTTTACTCCGCAACAGCCACCACCGGCCACATACACACGAAGTGCATAACCTTCAAGATTCCGTTGAGCAAGAATATCTTTGACAGCCTGGCTGGCGGCTGGGGTAATTGTGAAAAGTTGAGTTTCAATTTCCTGGAGCATGTTTGTTTCTCCTTTTTTGAATGTGATTACGACTAATTTCGCTAAATATTATCAGGTTTGATGAGGGTTGTCAACTTACGCCATGGTAAGATTAATGCGTACTCATTTTCTTGACACAATCAATTGGCGACTGTAAAATCCGTTTGCTCTAAAGGCGAAGGCCTATCTTTCAATCATAATAAGAAGGGATTACCCAATGTATTATATGCAAGGACTTACCTCTTTGGAGGCGATAGCGATATGGGTTGTATTTGGCATTGCCATTGTCGGCTTACTGTATGCTCTTCTCCTCCGTTCCCAAATCCTGCGCGAAGATAAAGGCACTGAAAAAATGCAGGAAGTATGGGGAGCAATCAAGGACGGCGCAAATGCTTATTTGCAGAGGCAAATTCGCTCGATTGTTCCATTGATTGTTGTACTTACATTTGCACTTTTCTTTTCGGTATATATAGTTCCCCCATCTCCAGAAGCCCTTGAGCGCTTCTCAAACCAAACTCCTGATCAAGTTCGTTTTATTATAGGAATTGCGCGCGCGCTTGCATTCGTAATGGGCGCAGGTTTTTCTCTTACTGTTGGACAGATCGGTATGCGCATGGCTATTGAAGGCAATGTGCGCGTTGCTGCTGCCTCAAAGAAATCCTTTGGTGATGCACTTCGTATTGCATATCGCGCTGGCACCATCACTGGCATGCTAACCGATGGACTTGGTTTGCTTGGCGGTACTATCATCTTCATTATTCTGGGCATTGCCGCTCCAGATGCCCTGCTTGGATTCGGCTTCGGCGGAACGCTCCTTGCGCTATTTATGCGTGTGGGCGGTGGTATCTTTACCAAGGCTGCTGATGTAGGTGCAGATTTGGTTGGTAAAGTAGAAGCAGGCATCCCTGAGGATGATCCGCGCAATCCCGCTGTGATCGCCGACCTCGTAGGTGATAACGTCGGTGACTGTGCAGGTATGGCTGCTGATATTTTCGAATCATATGAAGTGACGATCGTTTCGGGCCTGATTCTTGGTCTTGCTCTCTGGCATGCAACCGGCCGCCTTGAGTGGATCATCTTCCCGTTGATGGTTCGTGGTATCGGCGTATTGTCATCTATTATTGGTACATACTTTGTTCGCGGCGGCGACACAGGCAAGAGTGAAGATGCAATGAAGGCGATTTTCAGCGGATTCCTTACTTCCGCTTTGATCTCTGCTGTATTGTTCTTTATTGCTGGTTTTCTTTATTTGAACTCTCCTGAGATGGCTGCCTGGGGTGGTTGGTGGCGTATGCCTGCCGCAGTTGGCGTTGGCGTTTTACTTGCCATCGTCATTGACCGTTTGACGGAATATTTCACAGGCACACATGCTTCTCCGGTAAATGACATTAAAAAGGCTGCTGATACCGGCCCTGCTACGTTGATCTTGAGCGGTATTTCAACTGGATTCGAGTCCTCAGTCTGGTCTGTGCTTGTGATCGCAATAACCATTATTGCATCCATCTTTATCTTTGGAACTATTCCAAATGTTGATGGTACTGTGCGTGCCACCTTCGTTCTGTACGGTGTTGCTATGACCGGTATTGGTATGTTGACCCTTACGGGCAACAATGTGGCTATGGACTCTTTTGGTCCGATTGCCGATAATGCCAATGGTATCGGTGAAATGTCTTGGTCTGGCAAAACAGATAAGGCTACCAAGGATGCGCAGCAAATTATGGCTGATCTTGATGCTGTAGGCAATACGACAAAGGCCATCACAAAAGGCGTTGCGATTGGTTCGGCTGTAATTGCTGCGGTCTCACTCTTTGGTTCCTTCCTTGTGGATGTTTCCCGCGCTCAAGCCAGCTTCGGCATTCCTCTTGAAGGGCAAATTCAATCAATTGGCATTCGTGTTGATGTTCCTCAAGTGTTCGTTGGTATGCTTATCGGCGGCGCGTTGCCCTGGTTATTTTCCTCCTTTGCAATTCAAGCTGTGACTCGTGCTGCTTCCCTCATTGTGTTGGAAGTTCGCCGTCAATTCAAGCTTGGTGTTTTGGATGGAAAAGTCAAACCTGATTATGCACAGGCTGTCAGCATTTCCACCACAGCTGCGCAGAAGGAACTCGTTTCCCTTGCTTTGCTTGGTATTGTCACTCCGATTGTTGTGGGTTTGACCCTGCAAGTGGAAGCACTTGGCGGTTTCCTTGCCGGTATCATTGTCTCGGGTCAATTGCTGGCAGTCTTCCTAAACAACTCCGGTGGTGCATGGGATAATGCCAAGAAGTTGATCGAAGACGAACCCAAAGACCCTGCCAAGAATCTTGGTAAAGGTTCCGAGCGCCATAAGGCTGGTGTTGTAGGTGATACTGTAGGCGATCCGTTCAAGGATACAGCTGGCCCAGCCCTCAACCCAATGATCAAAGTAGTGAATCTTGTCGCGGTGATCATTGCTCCGATCGTAGTGCAGTATGCTCAGCCTGATTTATCTATCGGGGCAAAAGTTGGCGTATGGGTCGTTGCTCTGGCTTTGATCGGCGTTCTAGCTTGGGCAGTTATCCGCTCTAAGGCTCCCGCTCCTTCCATGGTTGCAGAGGTTGAGGCACCCAAAGCAAAGAAGAGTACGAGTAAGAAGAAGTAAGAAAGTTCCGGTGGAATCAAAAAATACTCCCAACCTTGGTTGGGAGTATTTTTTGATTAGGCTAAAAATGCAAAGATTTATCTCTGGAGCCCCCATATAGCATTACCTGGCATTTGTATACAGGAAACTTCTGGTCTAACGGGCGGGTCTTTTACTTCGATTTGGTAACTAGAAATTTCCTTAGAGGATATAGTATATAAAGGGATGAGTGTCATCCAATCCGGTGTGTTTTCTGGTCCTGGAACCTGGATGAATTGCAAGTGACGAACGGTATATTCCTTTTCAAACGCCACATACTTGAATCCTAGTCGATAAACTTCGTTCCAAAAAGCTTCCATATCTTTATTGGATAATTCCCGAAGTTGGGCATATTCAACATGGTTTGTAGAACAGGTAAACAAGTCTGGTCGTAAATAGTATCGATAGGCCCCAAGAGTCAAAATACGATCTCCAGGATTAGCTAGATTGTTGATAGGTTTTAGGTATTCGCAAAAAGGTGCATTGAAGCATTGAGGGGTGTTTGTTTTGTCAAGGAGAGAGTATGCTCCAAACGAAATATTTAAAGATCGTAGCGTCATAAAACATAGGGTCGCAATGATTATAAAATTGGCATTAATCTTGGTGGGTTTGTTCTCGGTACTCAGTACATCATCCATGATTTTCGCTGTTGGTAGATATATAATAATCCAAAGAAAAAATACATACCGAATCTCAATAATGGTGAAGAACGAAAATACCCAGAGTATCAAGGTTGCTACGGAGGCAAATACAAGACTTCTTAGTTTTATAGCGGTTGTTTGGTCATCTTTTATTTTCTGTATTGCCAGTAAAGCTGGAATGAATGCCATGAAAAAGGGGGATATGTTTCCGAGGCTTTGAGGATTGTTCTTAAATGTCACTACAAATGGATAAAATAAGCGAGATAATAGAATGGTGTTTGGGTCAAAGTCCCATGGGCCATTTGACGGGTTTATGTTCGAGATGCTTGACATAAATGAAAATGGATTGCCTAATAATGCCCAATTTAAGAAGAGGTGGTATAGCCCCAGGCCAATTCCGCCGAGCCCTATCCAAATTAATGAAGTTAAAAATAATTTAATATTTTGAAGTTTAATGCCATTTTTTAGAAAGATGATTTGGGAATAAAAAAATAAAATCAAGATAACAATAAGAAAAGCATTGAATGGACGTGTTACACATGCAAATCCTGCCAGATAGCCACTTAAAAGTAGCGCTGTTTTGTTAGGAGCTTTGTCTGCAATTCCTGAATTTACCCAATAGACAGCTGAAATTGCATAAGCACCACTTATTAAATCAACTTTGCCGTCTCCCATTAAGTCTAAAAATGCTGTGGATGTGGCTAATAATGCAAGCAAAAGGATCAACGCATTTTGGGATAGCCCCATTTTTTTTCCAAGAGATAAGCTTAGAATGCATATGACTAAACCACAAAACCAGGAAAGCATACGGGCAGGTTGATCGCCAAATAATTGCACGAGTGCTGTAAACTGCGTAGTCGACTGAAGCACGCTGATTACAAAAGTGTCATCTGTAAAGTAACTTGCGCTTTGGTTTATTGCTGTCAACTTGGCATCAGAAAAATAAATGGCAGTTGAGTCATAGCTGATACGGGAAGTTGATTGTAAAACTGTAATTAAGAGAGTTGTGACAGACAGAGTGAGGATGAGCTTTCTTGTTCCAGTAACATTTATGTGGATGCCTAGGTTGGTAAAAGAATCTTTTATCCAGATGGCGCCAGAGATAAAACCCAAGATGAACGTTGCCAAGACGATCTGTGGAGTAAGTCGAAACAAAGTGGCGCACAACAAAAAAAATGAAGAGAATAGAGATTGGCCGATTAAAAACTGGGTCGCCACTACTGCTGCTTTCAAATCAGACCCTTCAAAGTTGAATGAATTGATTTTTAGTAGTTTAAAGATAAATATCCCAAAGGAGGTGCTGCAAGTTACATAAATGATGCATTGCCCAAGGGACAAGATAAATTTAAGTAAATAATAGGAATAAGAAATTTCCCTGAAGTTTTCAAACATCTGTAACGGAAATCCTAGCGATGCCCATTGTAGATAATCTGCCCTGCCTGGAAGAGCCAAAAAAACGCCGATGCATAAAAGCGACCATGCGATCAAAAAAGAATTTTTAAAAATAGGGTTGAAAATGCTTTGTTTCATAGTGTTGTTTAGTAGAACGAATAATCCTTTCCGCCTTTGATAATATATCTAATTGTTTGCAGGACAAATCTGATCTGGAGCATAATGAACCAAAGCGTATTTATGATTAGACCATTTTGTGCTGAGAAATGTTTTTTGTAAAATAACTTTAAGTCTTGGTGGTAATAAAGCAAATTCTTGTAAGGCTGTTTCTTGCTGACGGAGTTTCTGCGGTGTATGACTACTGCTTTTGGAACGAAAAACTGTTTCCATTTAGTCTGCTCGACGTTATAACACCAGTCAACATCTGATGCCCACACAAATAAGTTTTCGTCGAGGAGCCCAACATTTTCAAATACCTCCCTGCGAGCAAGCATCAGGGACATGGTTAGGGATTCGACTTCTATTGCTTCCTCAGAGGTGTAATTGTATAAAAAGTATTTGTTCAAGAGGTTGTTTGTTTTTATGAGGCCAAACAAGTAAAGTGTATGAAGCATGGCAACCTTTGGGGTTGGCATTTTTTTTGACGAGTGTTGAGTCGTTCCATCTTGGTTGATGATTTTTGGACCAACAATTCCAACTTCAGGGAAATGATTTAGGTAGCTTCTTAATATCAAAACCGCATCATCCTTGATCTCTGTGCTGGGTGTGGCAATTAGAATAAATTCCCCGCTAGATTCAGCTATGGCATAGTTTATCCCTTTGGTGAATCCCACACCTGGTTGGCAATATATATATATTGCTTGAGGGAAATTTTCTTTAAGCATATCTTTTGTGCCATCTGTGGATTCATTGTCAACAATGATGACTTCCCAACCCTCTTCCCCACCCATATTTTTTTCAAGCGAGCTTAAGTAGTTTTGTAATGACTCTCTGGCATTTCTTGTAACCACGCATACCGAGATCAAGCCTTTTACTTCTGGATGTGAAAATTGAAAAGCCGAGTTCAAATTTTATTCTCCGTTTTTTGTGGCTGCAGGCGTGCTGGAATTTAGATTAAATTAAAGTCCTGTCCCTGACCATGAGTGCAAGACCTTCTTCGTAATTTGTAACAGAAATGGCAGAAATGGCAGTAACTTTGTTGGTTAATAGCCCAGCTTGTTTGGGGCGTCGTGCGGACTGATTGAGAGACTCTGTTTGCACTGGAATTACAAGATTTTCGTCAAGACGAAAAATATTTGCGGCTTTCCTGGCAAATTCGTAACGGCTTATTTGGCTTGGACCGGTGATATTGATTACACCACTTAACGTAGTTTCAGACAGATGTACTGCAATTTGGGAGAGGTTATTTACGTAAGTTGGACTGCCAACTTGATCTGTTGGGGCTTTAATAGGTTGTCCATTCGAAAGTGATTTGACAAGCCGATAAATAAAGTTTTTTCCTTGATGTTCCCACCCATATACCACTGTAGTGCGGATAATTAGATAATCTTTCGCAAAAAGCGCCACATAGTGTTCGGCCTCAAGCTTTTGAAGACCATAAATGCTGATTGGGTTAGCTGTTGCTTCTTCGCTATATGGGCCATTGTCCCCATCAAAAATATAGTCTGTGGAAAAGTAAATAAGCCTTGCGCCTGTTGAGTTTGAGGCTTTTACTACATTTTGTACCCCGCTTACATTGATGTTGTAAGCCTCTTCAGGGTGCGTCTCACAATAATCTACATTTGTAAGTGCAGCGGGCATGAAAATAATTTGAGGATTTGTATCCTTTACAAGCTTGTTTACCTCTTTTTCATTTGAAATATCCAAATGACTAGCGAAAGGAATGGAGGTTTTGTTGTACGTCGAAATGGTTTTTTGTTCGAGAGAGTTTAATGTGGTTACGATATGATCTCCAATCATACCAGAGGCGCCAATAACCATGAAATTCTTCATTTGTGTTTCAGATCCCAGTTGTATGGAATGTGATTTTGAAATGGGTCCAGTCGCCTGATTTCATCAGGTCGATGTGGAATAGTTGAGCAGTTTGCCACTATGGCTGCTGTAGTGCCAATGCCTTTAAATCCATTCCAGACATTTGGTGGTACCTTTATGAGGGAGTAATTAGCTTCGCCGGGAAATATTTCCATGATTTCACCACGCGTTGGTGAATCTGCACGATCATCATACAGAACCAGCTTAATTGCTCCCTGTACTACAGCATAATTAAGAATCATCTCCGTGTGAATATGCCAGCCTTTGATTACGCCAGGGTATATAACCGAAAAATAGATTTCTCCAAATTTCTCGAAATGTTCGTCGTCGGAGCGGAGCATATGCATAATCTTGCCGCGTTCGTCGGGGATTTGTTTTAATGGGAGAATAAGAACACCCTGAATCATTAGTTACCTTTTTGTTAATTGTTCCAATTTGTCAACTACATATTCAAGCATGGGTGGAGTGAGCCCCGGGTATACTCCAATCCAAAAAACTTGACGCATAACTTGATCGGCTTTTTCTAAATTCCCTACAACTCGATAGTTCCATCCTGTGTACGCAGGTTGGTGGATCAGGTTTCCGCCAAATAAGAGCCGTGTCCCGATTTTATTTGAATCTAACCAGAGAGTCGCTTCATCGCGGGTGAAGGGTGCATCGGGGCTAACAAAGATTGGGAAACCAAACCAACTTGGAGTTGAGTTGGGAGTCGCCTCTGGTAGTACGAGGAAATGCCCCAGTGGGGCAAGTCTTTCCTTTAAGTAGTTAAAGTTTTCGCGTCTTTGTTCAATAAAGCCTGGAAGCTTTTTTAGCTGTGAAACTCCAACTGCGGCTTGCATGTCAGTTGCTTTTAGATTGTATCCAACATGTGAATATGTATATTTATGGTCATAGCCGTGCGGAAGGCTTCCTAGTTGCCAATCGAAGCGTTTTCCGCACGTATTGTCTTTTCCCGGTTCGCACCAACAATCTCTACCCCAGTCACGAAAAGACTCGACAAGTTTTTTTAGAATTGGATTGTCTGTAAGGACTGCGCCGCCTTCCCCCATGGTAATGTGATGAGCTGGGTAGAAACTTACAGTGGCGAGATCGCCAAATTTTCCAACAGATTGGCCATTGTATTGGGCGCCAACAGCATCGCAACAATCTTCGATTAGCCATAAATTGTTTTGTTTGCAAAACTCAGATACCGCTTTTAAATTAAATGGATTTCCAAGTGTGTGAGCGACCATAACAGCACGGGTTCTTCTTGATAGTGCTGCTTCAAGCTGTGATGTGTTGATGTTATAAGTTGGAATATCAACATCCACAAAAACGGGAACAAGGTTGTTTTGAAATATTGGGTTGACAGTGGTAGGGAAGCCTGTCGCAACTGTGATGACCTCATCACCTGGCTTGAGCTGTCTATCACCCAAAGTAGGAGATGTAAGGCAACTGAGTGCTAGTAAGTTCGCCGATGAGCCTGAGTTCACTAGAATTGAAAACCGCATATTGAAAAAGGCTGCAAATTCTTTTTCAAATTTTGCGGCGAATCTTCCGGTGGTTAACCAGAAGTCGAGGCTTGAATCGACAAGCGATTGTAAATCTGCTTCGTCAAAAACTCGGCCTGAAACAGGTACATGCGTTTCTCCGGGAATGAATTCTTTTTGCGGAAATGCTTCGCTGGTATATTCCGCCACAAGTTCAAGTATTTGCTCTCTTAGTTTGATGGCTTTATCATTCATTGTTAAAAAACTCTTTATACCATTCGATGGTCTTTTGTAGTCCTTCATCAAGGTTGAACATTGGCTTCCAGTTAATTTCTGTGCGCGCTTTTTCAGCGCTTAGATATTGATGGCGGATCTCATTTGAGATTTCATTGCGAATATCAGGTGGAAACTTTGAATTCATCTTGGAGGAAATACGCTCTACGATCTCCCGTACGGTTACTTGTAGCTCGTTAGAGAAATTGAATGCTTGCCCTTTTAGTTCTGGGCGCGTTGCTAATTGTTCTGCAAGCAACATGTAGGCTGCAGCGCCATCTTCTACGTAGAAATAGTCACGAATATATTCACCATCTGAACGGATCACGGGAGGTTGACCGCGCAAAATTGAGCGAATCGTGCCGGGGATAATGCGATTCCAATTTAGATCACCGCCCCCGTAAAAATTTCCGCAACGGGTAATTGCAACTGGCAAGTCGAAGCTTACTGCATAGGTATGTGCAATGAGGTCTGCGGCAGACTTGCTGACGTCATAAGGGTGTTGCCCTTGAAGCGGTGTGTTTTCATCATAGGGTAGGATTTCCTGATCTCCATAGGCTTTATCTGAAGAAGCTACGATTATTTGCTTAACTTTAGGGCTTCTTCGGCATGCTTCCATGAGATTCCATGTGCCCGCGATATTCGTCTCAAAAGTTGAGATGGGGTTACGATTGGCAATTGTGACGATAGTTTGCGCTGCGAGATGAATCACTGTATCAATTTCATATTCGCCTACTACGCGCTCTATCATGTTACGATCTCGAATATCACCTCTAACCACATTAACTTTTCCGATAATTCCTGAGCGAATTAATTCACTTTGAGGAACCCAGTCACGAATTAAACAAGTTACGTTTGCACCCGCTTCAGTTAACCGTTTGAGCAGCCACGACCCTACAAGCCCAGTTCCTCCGGTTACGAATGTTGGACGGTCAAGCCAAAACTCACGATTTATTTCCATAATTTCCACGGCGCTTTCTCTTCCTGCCAAAGTTTTTCAAGCGAATGAACGTCGCGTAGCGTGTCCATACATTGCCAAAAATCATCGTGGCGATATGCAACTAGCTGCCCTTCGGATGAAATTTTCTCCAATGGTTCGCGTTCCCAATAAGTAGAGTTACTTTCGATATATTTTTGTATTTCTGGTTCCAAAACAAAGAAGCCGCCATTAATCCATCCTTCACCTACCTGTGGCTTTTCTTCAAAATGAGTTACTTGTTCTCCATTAAATGCCAGTTGACCGAATCTTGCAGGCGGGCGGACAGCAGTTAGTGTCGCAAGTTTTCCATGTTTTTCGTGAAATTCAAAAAGGGAGGAAATGTCAATATTTCCAACACCATCTCCATAAGTCAGCATGAAGCGCTCGTTCCCAATAAACTCAGCAATTTGTTTTACTCGTCCGCCCGTTTGAGTATCATAGCCAGTGTCCAGCAGATGAACAGTCCAGTCTTCAATATCGCGGCTGTGTGTGGTAATGCCTCCTGTTTTTAGCTGAACTGTGAGGCTGTGTGCATGATGATGATAGTTTAGGAAGTAATCCTTGATAATATCTCCCTTATATCCAAGCGCGATCACAAATTCTTTAAAGCCATGAGATGCGTACATACTCATGATATGCCAAAGAATCGGTTTGCCGCCAATTTCAACCATGGGTTTTGGTTTGATGTTGGTTTCCTCTGACAGGCGCGTTCCTAAACCTCCGGCAAGTATTGCTACTTTAGTGTTCTGAATCTTTGTCATTGGTGGACAGCCTTGCTGATATTTAGTCCCAACATGCTCAAGGCGAAACTAGTCAGGATGATCTGCCAGCCTAAAATAAAGGCAAGACTTCCTCCAAAAACCAAACGCACGCTTGTGTCATAACCGATTTGGGCAAAATTTTCCGATAATAGTACTGCTCTAATCATAATTGTTGCCCCGATGACTAACATTGTAAAACCGATTGCCAAACCTCTTTCCAGGTTTATAAATTTTAGAAGCGAGAAGATTTTTGGAGCGATCGGTAATAAGCCTGAGTAATATGCGTACACCCTGGTTATGGATGCAAATGAGATCATGTTAAAGCCCATGAACATGAGTGTGCCTGTTGCGATAAAACTGTGGAAATCTATGTATCGAAAGCCAATATTTACTGGACCAAAAAACAGAGCAAGACTGAATAGACTGCCTAAAATAGCCAGTACCATTCCCGGATATAAAAACAACCATGATGGACTATAGATTAATAAAAATCGCAAATGCCGCCAGCCATCACGAAAGCTGCGCAGGTGTGGCGGGCGGTCTCTGCCATCTGGGGAAAGAGTGGTTGGGACTTCACAAGTATTCATCCCAAGAATTGACGATTTGATTACTATTTCACTGGCGAGTTCCATGCCAGTGGTCTGTAAATTCATTTTTTCGATGGCTGTCTTTGTAAACCCGCGCAGCCCACAATGAAAATCGTTGGCTGGGGTTTTGAAAAATAGCTTCCCTAAAAATGAAAGAATGGGATTTCCAATATAACGATGATGCCAAGGCATGGCGCCTTTTTTGATTCCTCCCTTAAAACGATTACCCATGACGAGTTCATATCCTTCACGAAGCTTTTCTACAAATGACATTAAGTTGACCAGATCATAACTGTCGTCTGCGTCAGCCATGATGATGTATTTGCCTAGTGCGGATTCGAAACCGCCTCGCAGGGCGCTCCCATAGCCTTTTTGCTCAATGCGTACAACCCGTGCCCCTTGTTTTGTTGCAATTTCAACGGAGCGATCTGTGCTGCCGTTATCAGCGACGATAACTTCCCCGTTTATTTTGTATTCCTTTAGAAAATTGACTGCTTTCGTTACGCAAGTTCCAACGGTTAATTCCTCGTTTAGACAAGGCATAACTATGCTCAGTTCTTTTTGAGAGTTTTTTTCATTTTGTGAATTGCTTTTTTTGTTGGTCATCTCGGTAAATACTGGGCTTTCCGTTTTAAAGGATGGAGGTGTTTATTTTTTGAATTACTTCGCCCATTATAACTTGTGTAATTAATTGGATAGCCTTTTTCACCTTATACTTTTGTTTGTTGTCCGAAGAATTATTTTCTTAGAAAAATCGACACATTTTCCGAGTTGAATATATTTTCAAATTTAGACGAGTTGATCAGGGAAGTATAAAGGGGGATTTGTGCGGATGTAGCTTCCTGTGGGTTTCTCAAGTATATATAGGAAAATTCCCGATCGATTTGTTGTAAACAGGTGATATCTTGCATCATACAGTCTTGTAATTTTTGATACTGTTCCACTCGAACGCTAAATGAGCCGTCATTGACCCATTCATAGCCGAAGATCGTGGCATGGCTATAGCGTTCTGCTAGGACTGGAAACCATTCGGAGGTGGAGTCGTTGAGGGGTTGGCCCTGCGTAATGAGAACGAATTGGCTTTCAGGCGGGGTGTTTGCTTTTACCCATGTAAAGGCTTCGAGGTCGCTGCTGGTTAGAGTCAATTGTCGGGTTATGTTGGAGGCGGTGACTGAGGCGTTGATCATGCCGTAGAGCAGGAAGAAGCCGATAAAGGCGTTCCAAGCCCAGGTGTGGAAATTTCCCTCCTGTGGTTTTAGGATAGGAAGTATGGCTTGGTCGAACGTTATGCCGGCGAACATGGCGAGCGGGAGCATCATGTAAAGTGTGCCGCCGCGAGGCTCAATGAGGGCGATGAGTGTGAACCAGATGGGCAGCGCTGGTTTTCGCTGAGCAAGGAGGATGAAGATGCCGATGAGTCCGAGGACTGCGAGAAACTGCATGAAGGGCTCATCGGTGAGGTCGAATTTGATGAGCGTAAAAATGCGAAGAACGAAATCTACGCTGTTTTCTCGCGCTGCAATTTGGGCTGCTTGTAGTGGAGCAATTCCGTGTTGAAAAAGAACGGTCAGCCACCACGGTGCGGAGAGAATGAGCGTGCCGAAAGCTACGGTTACGGCACGGGTTATCCCTTTGAGCGTGCGGTCTTTCCATACAAAAATAAAAACGGCGGCGATTGCTGTGTGAACGGCTGCTTCTGGGTGCGTGGATACAACGAGGCCGCTAAGCAAGGTGGCAAGAAGTAGACTGCGAGAAGATAGATTGGTAAACAGTAAATAGGATTGATGAATGGAGAGGATGGCGAATAGAAACCCAAGCGAGCGCGTGACACCTCCGCCCATAATGAGCCAGTCGAAGGTACGTGGCAGGAGGGCAAATGCCATTGTACTGAATAAGGCTTGCTGTTTGTTGGCGAGGATGTCTTTGGCGAAAAAATAAAATGCGGGAATGGTGAGGGTGGTGACGATTGCGGGCAGGAACTGCATGAGCTTGAGAAGGGGAAGCCCGCTTGCACTTAATAGCCCGTATACATAAAAAGCAAAGGGCGGGTAAGCAAACGGAATCTCTGCGAAGTTGTAGGTCGTGGTGACAGGCAGAATGAAGTTGTTGTTTTGTAGATCGACGATCATTTGATAGAACAGGCCGCCATCATTTAATGGGAAGGATGCAGAGAGCGACGCAGACAAACGCACAGCCATCCCGAGGATAGTCAGAAGGGCAACGAAGAAAATATCCCGCTCATTGTTCTTCATAATTTACTTCGTAAATTTTTTCTGCCATTCAAATAACTTGTTCAATGCCTCAATG
>Ga0075156_10001081_pt1 | contig 14590 bp, 15 predicted proteins | sample JI81AbrownDNA_FD_70966 | JGI IMG/M metagenome (GOLD analysis project Ga0075156, IMG submission 70966) | Wastewater effluent complex algal communities from Wisconsin, to seasonally profile nutrient transformation and Carbon sequestration -... | ecosystem: Engineered > WWTP > Effluent > Algae...
AAGACCTTGCAGATGAAATGAAGTCTGAAACAGGAAGAATGAAGCGTGCTATTGAGGAAATTGAAAAGATAGGCAATATTACAGACCCAGCGGAACTTACAAAGTATATCGACACGCTTCCTCACGAGTTAAGAAGCCACCCTGCTATTTGCAAGATAAGAAACAGACTCTTTCCTAAAACAGAAAGTACTGGCAAGGACATTGCGTATTTCTGTGGGTATACGGAGCACGAATGGAATCCAGACCTATTCAAAACTAAAGGATTTGGAGGTTCAGAGGAGGCAGTTATTAACCTTTCGAAGGAACTCGTAAAGGCTGGGTATAACGTAACTGTATACAATAACTGTGGGATTGAGGAAATGGAACGCGACGGTGTTAAATATAAACCTTTTTGGTCATTTAACTACAACGATAAATGGGACAAGATAATCTTTTGGAGAAGTGCTCGTCTAGTAGACGGGTTCATACGAGAGAAAATTGACTACCCAGAAATCTACATTGACCTACACGACGTTATTTCAGAGGGAGAACTTAATGAAGCACGACTTAAGAGAATTAAGAAGATTTTTGTAAAGACAAAAGCTCATAAGGCAATCTTCCCTAACGTTCCCGATGAGAAGTTTGCAGTTATTCCAAACGGACATGACGTTAATATGTTTACTGAAAAGATAGAGCGCAATCAATATCTCATGGTAAACACATCGTCACCTGACCGCTCAATGGACGTACTTCCTAAGCTATTTAGTGAGGTGAAGAAACAAGTACCAGAAGCTCGACTAAAGTGGGCATATGGCTGGGATATATTTGACAAGTCTTTTGCAGATAACGAAGGTAAAATGAAGTGGAAGCGTAAAATAGTAGAAGAAATGGAAAAAGCTGGAGTAGAAATGCTTGGTAAACTTCCACAGGCAGAATGTGCAAAGCTCTACCAAGAAGGAAACATTCTAGCGTACCCTTCAGAGTTCTACGAGATTGACTGTATCTCTGTGAAGAAAGCACAGTTTGCTGGCTGTATTCCTGTAGCTACTGACTTCGCGGCTTTTGATGAGAGTATCAAGTATGGTGTTAAGGTTCACTCACCAAAGACAAAAGACAACTGGTCACTTCCTTATCAAGACGCATTCGGACTATCAGACGAAACCGCTCAGAAGCAATGGGTAGATGAATGTGTAAAGATATTAAAGACACCTATTAAGGACAGAACAGAGATGACAGAGTGGGCTTCACAATTTGCGTGGGATAAAATAACAAAACGATGGATACAGGAACTAAACTAAAGAAGGTTGGTTTTGTGTGGCAGGGCATAACAGGTAGATATGGTTATTGGAAAGACGGACTCTACCTAGCCATGAAGCACTTAGAAAAAGTCTATGATGTATCGTACTACGAGCCTACAGATAACATAGAAGCAGACATTGTCTTATATTGGGAAGCTCCTTGTACAATTAACGGACAGTTCAGAGACAACTACTTAAAGGTCAAAAATCTACCTATTAAAAAGGCGTTACTATTCGCAGGTGGGCCTATTCAAAAAGAATGGTTAGACGGCTTTGACCATGTGTTTGTAGAGAGTAAGATAAACGCCGAAGAACTGGAAAGACTTGGAGTGCCACATTCTACAGCTTTTGGAATTAACGAGGAGATTATGAAACCTATGGACTTACCAAAAGAGTATGTTGGTATTCATCATGGAACTTGTGCGTCATGGAAAAGACAATGGCTTGTAGGCGAGGCTCTTAAAGACAAAGCTCTGATAGTGGGGCGCAATCAAGAGTCAGACTCTTACCCTTTCAGACGCTGTAAAGAAATGGGTAGCACTGTCCTTGATGAGAAAGAACCCGAAGAACTAGCCACACTAATTAACAAGTCTCAATGTGTCGTACAGACTTCTGACTATTGGGGAGGAGGGCAAAGATGTACGCTTGAAGGGTTGGCATGTAACTTACCTGTGGTTGTCATGGACGACAGTCCAAAGAACAGAGAATACATTGAGGAAAGCGGGTGTGGAGTGATAGTTAGTCCAGATGTAGGAAACATAACACGCGGGGTAAATGAAGTTATCCACACAGATTATGGTAACCGCCCTCGTGACTACATCATGAGTAAATGGACTTCACGACACTACGCGGATGCTCTTATTAAAGTTATTGATACACTCTAATGCCTGCTACACCTAAAGACCACCTAGAATACACAGTTAAAGAGTGGGAATCAGCCTACTTTAACCAAATACTAGAGAAGCTAACAGATATAGAGGTAGTGTACGATATAGGCGCTAACGCTGGAGGGTTTACCGTGGTGCTTAAGAAGATGTTTCCACACGCAGAGTTTCATTGTTTTGAACCATTACCTAGAAACTTTGAACAGCTTATATGTGTGACGGGAGTACACTGTCATAACGTAGGGGTTTACTACGGAAAGAAAGAATCCAAGTTACAATGGAGAGGTGAGAATATTGGAGCTATATTTATTGAAGACGTAGACGCTGGCGAGCCTAGAGTAGACACTGGAGAGGTTACTAAACTAGTAGAGCTTGAGGAGTTAAACATTCCCAAGCCTACGTTAGTAAAACTAGATGTTGAAGGAGCAGAGGAGAATATTCTTGCGCACTCTACGATACTCAAAACTACACCGTGGATTATTCTCGAATGGCACCCTGACCATGTCGATGTATTTGACTTCCTAAAGAAACATTTACCTAATCACAAAATACAGGTAAACTTAGAAAATAAACAACTATTGTTACAGTATGAAAATAACAGCGGTAATACTACATTATAAAATAGACGAGAATGACGACGCACGTCTGTTTGATACGATAAAGTCTCTTGATGTAGATGAAATTATTATTGCAGATGAAAAGACAGACCACGTTACTAAAAAGATAAACAAGGCCCTGAAACAGGCTACTGGAGACTATGTAATAGTTTGCGGTAACGATAACCCTGTAATAGAAGGTTCAACACGTGATTTACCTGTTAAAGGTACCGTAACTACGGCTCAACTAGAAAACTTCCCCGAAGCTTTAATTATGACGATGACGTGTTTCCCAAGAAATATACTTGTTGCCATTAACTACTACGATGAAGACATTATGTGCACGGCTTCCGATGAAGATATATTAAAACGATTAAATATCCTCAAAATACCTTGTAAGGTTAATAACAAAGTAGTCGTAAAGCATGGAGTAGGAGGAAGAACAACAGAACGCATCCCCACGTTTGCAGGAACAAGAAAATTAGACATAAGTTACTATAATAATAAGTATGAAAATCTCAGTAATAACTCCTAGTATTCGCCCCGAAGGGTTAAAAATTCTACAAGAATGTCTTGCTCAACAGACATTTAAGGACTTCGAGTGGCTTGTAGAAATTGGACTCAAGAACGAGCACGACCTTAACAAGGCTTTTAACAAGATGATAAGCAGGTCAAAGGGCGACTTGTTAGTGTTCTACCAAGACTACATAAGCATAGAGAAAGACGGACTAGAGCGCATGTACAAAGCTCACATAGATAATCCCCAGACACTTATTACCGCACCTGTAGGTAAGGCAGACTCATTTTCAAGTACTCCTTCATGGGACTGGAGAAAATATAGTCTTGAGGATAAAAGCTATAAAGAATGCCAGTGGAATGAATGGGAGATAGACTGGGCATGTGCACCTAGGAAGGCGATGTTTGACATAGGTGGCTTTGACGAAGAGCTCGATGGAGACAAGTGGTCATGCGATAACGTCAATGTAGGACGTCGTGCGCTTTTAGCTGGGTATAAATTCTGTGTGGATACTGATAATCCTGCTGTAGCTCTCGACCATGACAAATTTGAAAAACACCCTTTTAGGAAAAACTACTCTCCTAATTTTAACAATGTACGAATGAATACGTTTGAAACAAAGTACAAACTAGACTTTCTTAAATAGTACGGTATAATTATTACGGCGGTTATACTAACCTTACCCAATGTCTGTTAGGTAAGTTTTTGATTGTCGAGCCAACAATCATGAACTTATCTAGTAGAGATTGGGTTTCATTTATATATATGACACTTGGAGAAATAAACACAAAAATCACACAGATGACTGGGGCAAGCACCACAGCTTATCCTACCGCAACACGTCTTATTGATATCAATAACCATTTGCAAAAGATTGTTGGAATGATTTTTGACTCTCAAGACGAAACAGACTTTGCAGACCAGCGACAGACAACATACCCGATTGTAACAACTCCCCTTACAACAAACCGAGACTACTCTATCCCAGTCTCACAGAAAGTATTAAGAATTAAAAATGTTTCTGTATCATACGACGGTACAAACCTTTACCGTGCTACTCCTTTAGAGATAAACGCAACAGAATTACCTTCTGCCCCTGCTAGTGCGACAACGGCAAACGCAACTATTGACCAGAGCTACGACACAGTAAGCCCTCGATACGATGTAAAGTACAACTCTATTTGGTTATATCCAAAGCCAACACAAGCTCAAGTAGACGCTGGTGGTTATATGGTAATTGAATGGGATACACAGCCTACGCCTTTCACACTTAGTGAACTTAACACAGGAACAGAAGTGCCAGGCTTTGACGATACTTTCCATATGATGTTAGCACTTGGCCCTTCGGTAGACTACTGTATTCCACTACAACTCCCACAGAAGAATGACTACCAAGAACAATATAACGACCTAGAAGCTCGCCTACGCAAGCAGTACTCAACTAAGCAAAAAGATAGAAACTATAAGTTTGGTAATGCTATTTGGCTAGATACATATAAATAACATGGCAACTTTTACTGGTGAAACAAAAAATACTGCTACTTTTACACAGCAAGCAAAAAACAGTGCCACTTTCACACGGCAGTCAAAAAATCCAATTTTTGCAACAGCTGGACAATACTATGGCTTCATGGCATTCACCTACGCTGGCGGCGAAGCCTTAGACGGCAACGTTACAGTTTATACAAATCAGACAAAAAACTAATATGGCAACATCAACAATAGCAGTTACACAAGGAAGCGGAAAGAATATAGCAACACATTCATTTACCGAAGACGCAGTAACAAAAGAATTACAGCGAGTAGTTCCTACAGACTCGTCGGGTACAGAAATTGGTACAAGTACAAACCCATTACCGGTTACACCTCAAAATGAAATACTAGCGACAGTTTCAGGTACAGGTTCAGGAACAGGTGTTATTGGAAGTGTGCAAGACGTCGGTGCTAAGTCGTTCTCAATACAACTAACTGGAACTTTTGATGCAACTGTTCAGGTTCAACAGTCAAACGACAACTCAAATTGGGTTGCAACTGGAATGTTTGACATATCAGGAACAACAGCTTCATCGTCGGGTGGTGTATACAGTAGTCTTACAGCAACAGGTATATCAATCGGACATATTCATTCTCGATATGTGCGAGTAAACGTAACTTCATACACAAGTGGAAGTGTCGTAGCTACTTGTATCCTATGGGGTTCTCCTACTCCAATGATACGAACAGTAAACACTCCTATTGGAAACATTGCCCACGACTCTGTAGACTCAGGAAATCCCATAAAGTTTGGTGGTAAAGCAACTGCGTCTCTTTCAGGAGCGACGCTTGTAGCCGCTGCGGATAGAACAGACTTAGCTGTAGGCACAGATGGTACTTTAGTTATTAGACCTCATTCGCTTCTAGAAGATTTAGTAAATGGAAATGCCTCAAACACAGACGGCTCAAGTACTTCTGTTATTGCGGCACAGGGTTCAGGAGTTAAGACATATATCACCGACGTTACTATTACAAACACTTCTGCTTCAAACATTTATGTCGAACTCAAAGACGGCACAACAGCAAAGTGGACATTCCCAGTACCAGCTAATGGAGGTGTGACACATAGTTTTTCTACTCCAATTGGAGGAACAGCAAACACAGCTTGGAACTTTGACCCAAGTGCTGCGTCTACAACAATTTACTGTTCTGTAGCAGGATTTAAGTCAAAGATTTAATATGGCAACTACGTCTCAATTTACAATTGACGGAAACACACGAGCTTTGTACCACATGGATGGTACAGTAGGTTCTGCTGGTAAATTAGACAATGCAGAAGGAACTAGTGCGCGAGATATTACAGAAACAGGAACACTTACTGCGGTTACAGGTGTTATCGTTCCAACGAGTGATGGAGCATACCGCTCATCATCGGGAAACTCTAACTATCTGACTTTCACTCCGTCTATTGGGACAGGTCAGTTTACTGTTGAGGGATGGATTCAGGCAAACGCATATAGTACATCAGAGGTTATATTGTCATCGTTTAACGCTTCCAACTACATTCAGCTAGCGGTAGACTCAACTCTTAACACGCGTTGGAGTATTGAAATACAATTCAGTGATGGTATAACTTCAGGATATGTAACAGCGCCGTCAACTGGAGTATGGAATTATGTCGCAATTACTTACGACCAGTCAGGAAGCAGTTCTGTAAAGATATATATAAATGGCACAGCGGTAACCTATACCGTAACTGGAGGTACCAACGCACGAACGGGAACGGTGTCAGACGCAACATTTAGATTCTACCGACACGCAGCGGGAGCTGGTGTAAGTAACTCTTGGGATATAGATGAGTTTAGATTCTCAAACACGGCAAGAAGCGCTACAGAAATCTCAAACTATTATAATGGTGCACGACGTTCAAACCTCACATTGCTAGGGGTAAACTAAATATATGTCAAACGAAGAACTTACCAACAAAATAGCAGAGCTAGAGCAGAGAATCCGAGAGCTTGAAAGTCCTGCCCAGCAGATTAACTTTCCACTTGATGATACCTCAAGAACAATAATCCAAAACAATCTCCCAGCCTTTGTGCGCTTTATATCAGGAAGCCCTACGACAAACGGCTCAATTGAGGTAAGTATTAACGGTCAAACTTATTACATAATGACACGAGCATGAAAAAATTTCCTATTTCACAGAATCATAGTTGGAATCAAGCAAACAGTGGAAAGATGTATGGAGATTTTTATTCAACTTTCAACTGTAACTTTGACAAAGAAGGATTTATCAAACAGCAAAGACTTCCTGTTTCAATCTATTCAAGCGTAGACGACGCAGACTTTACCACACCTGTTTCTATTCAGAATAACGGTAGTACTATTTACGTTCTTACAGAAAGCGGTTTGTTTACTGTAAATGGAATCACTGTGGCGCAGGTAACAACTACTAACCAGCCTACATTTAGCCAGTTTAGCGACGGTATTATGTGGGGTACTAACTTTTACGCGGCAGGAGGAGACCTAAAATACTATAACGGTTCTTCATGGAATAACACGGGACTTGGCGGAGGAACAACAACCCCAATCTCACTAGCAGTATTTGAGAGTCTTGCTTACCTTGCAATGGCATACGGCAATCAAGTTGAGCTCATTGATTCAACACACACAATAGTCGAGACTTTAATTATCCCCGATGAGTACTGGATAACATCTATTAAATACCGAGCGCAAAACCTTTACATTGCTACACGTCACCAATTCAAAGGCGAGGCTAAGCTGTTTATTTGGAACGGAAATGGCGCAGCGGCACAAGCTTCATACGGAGTACAATCAGACTACATATTTTCTCTTACTGAATACGATAGTTCAATTGTTGCTGTGACTAAGGCAGGGCAAATATTAAGATTTAACGGTGGAGGCTTTACATCTATTGCAAACTTCCCTGTCTATTATGCCGATACTCAATGGAACTTTTCAGACGCTACTGCAGGAAGTTCTCGACAGCTTATGGGTAACGTACGAAACCGAGGCACAGTGGCATTTGGTGATGTACTTTATATTAACGTATCAAATGAAATACGAAATAACCAAAGCCAAGCTAGTGTAAACGGATACTACCTAGATAACATGCCTTCGGGAGTTTGGTGTTATGACCCTAAAGTAGGGCTCTATCATTACGCTTCACAAACAGCAGATAAATATACATCTTTTACGGTTTCATCTTTAGCGAGTGATACTCTCACACTATCAGCAAACACTAATGCAAAAACTGGCGACGCTGTTTATGTAAATGATGTTGGTTCTCTTACAGGTATTACAGCTTCGGGTTCATGGTCAGGATACTTAATAAAAGTAGCCTCAAACCAGATTAAACTTGCTAGAACACGCGCAGATGCTTTTAGTGGAGATAATATTGCAATTGGCGGAAGCGTAACAAGTGCAAGTATATTTATACCAACGTATAAGAACCTTGGAAACATTAACGCAGGTTTTGCTTCAGCTATTGGAATAGTAAACTACGGAGAAAATAGCTACCCACGCGATGTATTTTCATCATTTATTATTTACGGTGCTTCATGTTCAGACTCAACTACGGTAACAACACGCCGAACTGCTCTTAATATTTTGGCTAATAGCTATGCGGTATCTCGTATTCAACTACAGCGACAATATGCTTCGGGTGTCACTTTAACCCCTCGTATGTTTACGTTAAAGTACTCTAACTTGTGGCTAGATGACGATAAAATTTATGTTAAGTACAAAACTACGGATAGACTAGGACTTCCAACTAACTCAACTAATAACGAAACCGCAGCAAGAGCCGCTACATGGACAAATAGTACAACGTTTACTGTGTCAGAAGGTACTGTCGTTGGTGTTATTCCTTCATTACACCAAGTAGCTGTAGGCGATGAGTGCGTTATTACACAAGGTTCAGGCGCTCCGCATTCTGCCCATGTATCGTCAATTAGTGAAAATGCTGGAACTTGGACAGTGGTTCTTGACGAAGCTATACCAAACGTATCAGCAAGCGACACTTGTGCCGTGGTGTTTACAGCATTTAAGAGACTAGAAACTATCACTAATGCTTCACAGTTCAATTCTTACGGTATCTTTGAGGTAAAACTACCGACAGACGCAACAGGAAGATTTGTAGACATAGCTTTAGAGATTCGCGGTAACGGTATTGAGATAGAAGACGCATACATTCACGACAAGGTGGATAGACCTTTATTATAATTTAATGTAGAATATTTATATGGATTATTTGATAGCTTCAGGCGATACGTTAAGTGGAATAGCACGAGCAAACAAGCTTGGTATCCAAGACATACTTAAACTTAACCCTCAAATAACAGACCCTAATCGAATCTCTGCTGGTCAATCTATTAAGTTGCCAGGTGCTTCTACTCCAATAACTACTACTCAACCTACTACTTCAGCGATTAACACGCCTGTACCTAACTTTCAAGGAACTGGAGCAACTGTAACAAGTGATATGGTAGGTGCTCCTATTACACGGAACGACTTACGCACACGCCGACAAGAACTTGAGAAGATTGCTACTCAAAGACAGACAGCGGAACAAGAACAGCAGGCTCTCTTTAACCAATTAGCTCAACTACAGCAAGCTTCAAAACGTGAACAAGAATTGAGTCAAAATGTAGCTCGAAGTACAGCAGAAGAATCAAAGATACTCCGCGACCTTACACTAGAACGCAGAAATATTGAGCGTAACCAAGCTGGAAGACTACAAAGTGGTGTAAATATTGCTAGTCAACTAGCAGAAACAAGTGCGGGAAGACAGCAAGAAGACCTTTTGTATAAGCGACTTGTTGATTCATCAGAGTTAAAAGCTCTTTCTGGTATTCGTGAAGCGGATGTAGAAGCAACAAAAACATCAATTGCTGCGCGTGAGAAACTTATTGACCGCGCTCTAGGTATCGAACAAAACCTAACAGGTCTTAACGAACAAGACAGAAAGAACACACGCCAGACATTACTTGATATTGTAGACTTTTCACAAGGTTCTACATTTGATGAGCTTTCGCCAGCAGAACAAGAAGCTATTGCAAATACAGCTCAATTAGTTGGTGTACCGCTTAGTTCTGTACAACAAGCAATGGCACGAAATAAAACAGCTCTCAATGATGAACGTAGAAAGATTGACGCTTCTATACAAAACCAAGCTGATACGGCGGTAAGCGGATATAACAAAGCGCAACTTACAAAGCTATCATCTATTAACAGCAAAGTTGCCTCAAACCCAACATATAAAAGATTTGAAAGTCTTGGAGGATTTATTGATAACGTAAATGCAGCGCTTGCACAAGGAAATGGTGTGTCAGACATTGCGGCTATTAACCAATACCAGAAAGTAATCGACGAAGGCGCAGTTACACGAGACCAAGACGTTGCTCTCTTGAGGTCTGCAAACTCTCTACGAGGAAGTCTTGTCGCTAAAATTAATGACTTAGCAAAAGGTGAAAAATTGACAGAGGCACAACGGCAGCAGATGCGCGACGTAATGTCTAAGATTTACGCAGCGTCAAAAGCGGCAGTTTCAGAAAATCCATTTATTAAATCACAGTTACGAGAATTAGAACTTGGAAACATCAAGCCAGAAGATACTATTTTTGGTTCTGTAAACCTATTACAAACAGATAAAACAGAAACACCGCCTGCTAGTGTAGTTTTTACAGGAAAAATTGGAGGAGTCAATTACGAAGTTAAAAAGAAATAACATGTATTCAGTAGACTTTGACAACGGAATAACAATTGACTTTGATAAAGAGCCTACACAAGACCAAATCAAACAGGCGTACGAGCAATATCAAAAGTCACAAGAACCTCAAAAGAAAACCTTTGGAGCTGGTATGGCTAATATTGCTAAAAACCTTTTTAGTGGAAAAGTAGGACAGGCAGTAGAAAACGTTAGTAGTGGGCTGGTAGACACTGCTAAGAACCTATACTCTCGTGCAAAGGGCATAACTCAAGATGTAGCAGATACTCAATCAGTTGCAGAATTACCATTTACAGCAGCTAGAGGCGCGCGTGATGTTGTCGCAACAGCAGGAGGAGTTATTGGCGACGTAACTACAACAGGAATAAAAACAATCTATGATTTTGTAACACCTGAAAAGGCAAAACAAGAAGGAGCTCAAGCTTTACAAGAACTCACTCGAACAAAAACAGGTCAAACAGTAAGTAATACAATTTATAACTTTGCACAAAATAACCCTACAATAGCAAACGAAATCTCAAAAACGCTTGATATTGCTAACTTAGCATTACCACAGTTAAGGAATCCAATTACTAATGTTGTTCGTAGTGGTGCAGAGACAGCAGTCAATGCAACAGCACGAGGCGCTCAAGCAGTATCAGAAGTTGTAGAGCAAGGCGGAAACTACGTAGCAGATAGACTAATTAACAGTCTTATAGTTCCAAATAAAAATCTTTTTGCATACGGTAAGAACCCTGGACGAGCTGTAAAAGGAATTGTAGCAAACTCTGTAGAAGAACTAGGAACAAAGGTGTCCGCAGAACTAGATAATGTTGGCCAAGCTATAGGTCAATTAGGTACAGAACTATCACAAAGAGGACAACTAAGATTGACTCAAATATTTGGAGCGATTGATGAGGCTATTAAAACTGCCGCTAGTCAAAACAATACAACTCTACTTAATAGGTTAAAAGACGTCAAGAAGGCACTTGTGGAAAACTTAGTCCCTACAGTAGATGAATTTGGAGATATTGTTATCACTAGTGCAGGAAAAAGAAACCTAAACAATATGAGCTTTTCAGAAGTTCGTGACTTTTTGAGGTTTATTGGTAAACAAACAAAGTACACTGGTAATGCTTCCGACGACAGTATCATTAACAAAGCTCTACAAGAGACATACTCAAAAATAAAAAAGCAGTCTATAGATTTTGCTAAAAAGGTAGACCCAGAAAAAGCCAAGACGTTTGAACAATTAACTGAACGCTATTCAGATTTAATAAGTGCAGATATAGCTATTGCTAACCGTGAAGCTATTCTAGCTCGACAATCAATGGTGGGATTTTCTCCGACAGTAACTGGGCTTGGAAGTGCCTTAATTTCAATAATAGTAACTGGCGGTGCTACTGTTCCAGCTATTTTGGCAGGTGCAACCGCAGCAGGACTACAGAAATTAGGTGCTTCTGCTTTGTTTAAGACACGCCTTGCTGCTCTCCTTGCAACAAAGACACCAGCAGAATTTAAGACAATAGTCACTCAAATCCCGTGGTTGCCAGGGTTTCTTGGCCTTTCGTCAACAGCAGGAGCGTCGTCGCTAGTCAATCAAACCTCAAAGAAGCTCCGCAATCCATTACTCAATAACAAATAACGCCATGAAAACAAAAAGCTACAACCAAATAATAATTACACTTATCCAGCAAATGCTAGGAATCTCTCCCGACGAATCAAGTATGGGAATGGTAGCTAGCAAACTACAAGACATAGCTGGATATTTTGAGGGAATGAAAGACTCTGATATTAAAAAGACTATTCGTGAGATTACAATGGGAAAGTATATTGACGATAAACTCTCACATGTGTGGTCGTTCTGTGAACTTAATTCAGACCTCGAAGACAAAATAAAAATGTCAGAGATGGTTAGTGCAAAAGAAGCTAAGGAATTAAAGAAAGAAATCAATTCACTTAGTGATGAAATAGATTTATATTACAACTAATATGGGAACATATCTTATACCTAAAAATGCAACGGCATATCCAAGTCTACCAGTAGGTAAGCTTAATGACCTTGATAGACGAGTAGCCGCGCTAGAAGCTGGAGGTGGTGGAGGTAGTTTCACATTAGAAACACCAACAGGAACTGTAAATAGCTCAAATACGTCATTTACAGCATCATCTACCCCTACCGCAGTCATTGCAGACAACATGTTTTATATCAATGGTTTTGGTTGTACAATTTCAGGTACAAGTATCACCATGACAAGTCCGCCAGTATTCTTTATTAGAGCAATAATTTAATCAATATGAAATATATACTATCTTTACTTGCATTACTTCTACTCCTTCCATCAGTAGCTTTTGGGCAGACAGTTCAGACTTCATGGACACGAGATGTTGCCAAAGCTTTGATTTATCCTCTATATTCTAATGATAAAGTAGGAATCGGAACAACAACCCCTGATACATTACTTTCTTTACAAAGTAGTACAGGGCCAACTATTACCCTAGCTAGAAGTGCAATTAGTCTTCTTGTGGGTGATTTACTTGGAAGTATTGACTTTTTCTCTAGTGATGCATCAACTGATGGGCCTGGAGTAGGTGCTCGTTTATCAGCAGTTACTGAGGGCACGGCTGGACGAAGTTTTGGTCTTATGTTCTCGACACGTTCAGGTGACTTAGGAACAGCTTTGTCGGAAAAAATGCGTATTACTTCAACAGGTAATGTAGGTGTCGGTACTCTAACTCCGAACTTCGCATTAGAAGTTAATGGTCAAGCTTCAACAACAATCTTGTCTGTACCAAGCTCGCCTGCAAACTCAACTCCGACAAGATGGATAGGTACTTCTAACCGACAATCTTTGTATTTTGATGCTACAAGCGGAACGTCTCTAACCTCGCAAGGTAGTATGCTTTTCAGTATTGACTCCAATGCCAATGACACTACCAGAAGGTTTATATTTCAGACAAATCAAGATAGATTCTCTAGTTCTGACACTGGTGCAGGAACATCGCTTATGGTTATACAAGAAAACGGCAATGTTGGTATTGGCACAACATCACCTTGGACACGTCTTGCAGTAACAGGTTCAACTACAATTGCAGGTGGGCCACTCATTGTCCTTGGTTCAGCAAACACACCTATCTCAGCAGATACAGACTGGTATCGACAGTTTGGACTTTTCCGAAAAGACATTAACGATTACGCATTTTTCACAATTGAAAACCGTGACGGCGGGTCAAACTCGTCTGTAGACCAATTGTGGAACAATGACAGAACAACTGCTCTTAGTTACTATGCAGACTTAGGTTTCAACTCTAGTGCATTTAATAACCCAGTGTTTGGAAACCTTAACGTAGCAAACGCATGGTATGGATACAACACAGACGGCCCTATTCTATTGGCGACAGCAACAACCTCAACTGCTGGATATTTTGACATAACTACTGGTGGTTTTTCAGCAAGTAGATTCAGGATTACATCAACAGGTAACGTAGGTATGGGTACAACTTCACCTTATACAAAGCTTGCAATTGCTGCTACCGCTCCCGTATTTACACTTAGTTCAACAAACACAACAATCTCAAACGGTGCTGCCTATGGTGATATTGAGTTTACAAGTGACGACCCAACAGCAACTGGAGTTGTGGCAAGAATCCGAGCAAAGGGATTTGACGGAAACTTCGGAGGTGACTCGGACTTAGCTTTTTGGACAAAGCAAGGAAGTAACGCAATGGCAGAAAAGATGAGATTGACAGCGTTTGGTAGACTAGGACTCGGTACAACATCGCCAAGTGCATTTCTACACGTAACAAATATAAGCTCAACAGCTTCATTCCTTGTAGAAGACTCAGCATCTATAGACACTACGCCTTTCATAATTGATTCAGCGGGTAAAGTTGGAATTGGTACAACGACACCAGTTGCAGATTTTCAGGTTACATCAGCAACAGCAAACGCAACTACTACTACTGAAACTGGACGTATGGGTCAGACCAGAGGTTCATGTGATAAGAAGTACCGATATGACGGAACAGCTATATACATATCGTACGACAACAGTAATATGGAGGTTATATCAACAACAGCTTGTGCTTCAGTAACAGGATTCTAAATATAT
>Ga0075156_10001082_pt1 | contig 14587 bp, 14 predicted proteins | sample JI81AbrownDNA_FD_70966 | JGI IMG/M metagenome (GOLD analysis project Ga0075156, IMG submission 70966) | Wastewater effluent complex algal communities from Wisconsin, to seasonally profile nutrient transformation and Carbon sequestration -... | ecosystem: Engineered > WWTP > Effluent > Algae...
CCAGAGTGAATTGTTGCCGCCGAATTGTTTTTCCTTCAGCCATTTTGGCAAGAAACGCCATTCTGTTGATTTCTAAATGAGAATGAGAATCAAAATCGATTTGACGGACAGGAGTGGTTTTATTTATTGAGAATTAATCTCAATTAGGAGGGTTTTATGAACCCAATTTCGAAACGATCCCTTTTCCTTTATTCCTTATTCCTTTGTCTGGTTCTGACAAACTGCCAGGCCAAGAAAGAGAACAACGACCAGGAAACAAATTTATCCCTTCTTGGTATCCTAGATGCACAAGCAAGAGCTGCTGCCACTGCAGCCGGGAAAGTTTGTGAGACAACCATTGATGATTCTTCTCCCTCCGGTGGCTATGTTACCATTTGTACACCTTCAGCAGGACTGGGAAAATTCATTCGAATTACTGGCATGAAATCGCTAGGGGACAATGGTTATTTATATCTATTTTTTGGTTACACGAATACACCAACCTCGACGACACCTTCTTCTCTGGGTCAGTACGAGTTTGTAATTGGAAAATCTGTCTCAAATACAAATCCTTTTGTTTGGTTTAGGAATTCAGAGTATGGAAACTACCAAGCAGGACAGACCCTCAGTGGAGCTAATCCGAGTTTATCATTAACCACAGAAAAGGAAATTTGTTTAAATCTCTCGGGTACAGATGTGGCGCCAAAGGTAAATTTTTGGGTAACGGGCATTCATGCTGCTGATTGTCAATCGAAGTCTACTCTGACAGCTACGAGTGCGATCATCGATTACAATGCTTGGCCAACTTCAACAAATGTAATATCTAAATCTTCTTCTTCACATTACTTCCGTTTGAGTAGTAAATCGCTTTTGAATGCTACGAAGATTTTTGTTTCATCCGATAGCATCCTCTAAAAAAACATGAAGTTTATATTTTTTCTATCTATCATAATCTTATGTGGATTAAATTGTATTGGTGAAAAGAAAGCAAGTGAAGATACACTTGCTTCGACTTTATTATTAATTTTACCGGCATTTAGTGATTCAGCAAACTCAGTCACATCAAGTTCAGGTGCCGTCGATACAACTCAATCCTCTGGGATTTACACAACGGTTGCCAATGCAAGTTCAACTTCTGAATGGGTTTATGTGAGCTTAAAAGAAAGTGGAAAGAAGGCAACCGCAAGCTCTCAGTGGGATATTCGATTCAAAAGATATGTCATTGGCACGAATAGCGGAACGAGCGGTTCCGGCTCTGGCGGATCTTGCGATACGACAAAAACTAACTTATTGGATCATAGTATTAATACTTCGACTTGTCCTCTGGTTTCAGATTCGTCTCAGTCGCAATCGGGGGAAGGAGGATTCGGAACTGCGAACGAAAGTGCTAGCCCATCCATGATTTTTTGGTATAGTTATGATGGAATTTCGCATTTATTAAGGACAAAGAATTTAGTTTATTTAGTTCGTGGTAACGATGGAGCAATTTATAGTTTACAGATGTTAGATTATTATAGTTCTGCTGGCACAAGCGGATATATGAAATTTACTTGGAAAAGAAGCTGATTACCGAAAAAAAATCCGTTCGGGACTTATCTTTAAAAGTGAAAGTATCTTCATTTTGGACTAGAAGGAAAATTCTCCTTTTGGGACACCGTTCAAATCCGATGGGAATAATTTTTAAAGAAGTTCATTCCTTTTTGGATAATTGATTGAAGTGCTTTAGTTTCAGAGTATGATTCTATCTATGAAAAAATTTCTGATTCTATTTTTGGTCGCCATCACTTGTCTATTCAGTCAGCAACAGAATGGTATTGGCACGCCGGGTTCTGGAGTGGGAGATGCCGGGAATGGAATTGGGTCGCCTGGCACGCAAATAGGCAATCCAGGGAATGGCATTGGAGGTCCTGGTGCAGGAAATCCGAACGTTGGAAATGCCAATGAACAAAACCAGATACATGACAATCATAATGGAGAACGACATAAAAATGGTCATCCCCATCGGGGTGGAAGGCATCATGGGAACGGTGGCGGCCGACGGAGATGATTTACTTTTAAATTTAGAATTAAATTTTTCTCCTCAAACGAAAAAGTAAACCTAACCTGACATTAAATAGTTAATAAGGAAGTTTCCATGGTTCAAAAAATAAAAGTCTCTCTACTTACCCTCCTCTTTCTCCTACTTGGTGCTTGCAACAAATCATCCAGCTCTCCCGAAGCCCAGCTCACTGAACTCGTACCGAAGTTCCAAAAAGTTATGTGTTCAAAAACAATCGAATGCACGAAAGATGAGTTTTCAAAAATTCCAGCAGAATATAAGAACATGATTCCGACTTTCATGCAGTCTGAAGAAAAGTGCGTGACATTCTTTAACGAAAAAATGCAGGAAGCGGAGAAAAAAAGGATTGAGGAGAAAAAAGAAGTCACCGCCGAACAAGTAAAAGCTTTTGAAACTTGCATTGCTGCCTTAGAAAAAACTACATGTGATACTTTCAAAGGTGCAAAAGGAAAAGTCACAATACCTGGATGCGAGGAAGTGGATAAATTTTCGAATAACTAAGGGAATAGAACAATCAATTTAATCTCTTATGAAAAATCTCACATGGGAGATTCAAAAACGAACAAGGAAGTCAAAGTATTAAATTTTGGCTTCCTTCGAAATTTCATAATATCTGATAACCAAACAAAAATAGCCTAAAGAGAGAATTAAAAATATATAATATTAAAATGTTAATTGGTAGAAATAACTTAGACTGATTTTAAAATTATTGTTTTCTATATACCAATCTTTTAAAACTGAAGAATGTCATCGATTTCTAGAATTTCATTTTTTTTTCTCTTGCTTGTTAGTTTTTCACAAGTAGTTCTAGCGGACGAAACTTACGCAGAGCCTGGTTGTGAAAAAAACAAGGAGAATCGGTATTTACCTTTTCCATTAGAAAAATCGAAACAACTTTGTAAAAAGGACGTTGATGAAAAAAAAGACGGCTATTATCTTACGGGACTGCCACTAATCAATTCCGATCCTAATGAGGGTATAGGATATGGTGCTCGAGCATATTTATACAACAATGGCAAAAAAGAGGAACCATTATTTGAATATACTCCTTATCGTATGCGACTTTTCGCTCAATACTTTCAAACCACAAAAAATGCTCAATATCACCAAATCAGTTTGGATATGCCTTTTGTAGCTGATACCAAATGGCGCTTACGTGGAGATGCTCTGATAACTATCACTCCAACTACACTTTATTTCGGGATTGGCGAAAGTAGTATGAATTCATTGACATACCAAGAGCGCAATCAAATTGACGGGAAATTAATTAATAATGCCAGTTATATGAGTCAGGAACAGAACTTAACTTATTACAGACCTGGAACAACAGCCGACCAAGTGAGTGCGTTCGGATACAATTTTTCAAATTTTCCCTCTCAAAATGGATTTGTTGTCAGTGACCGCATGTATAATCGTTATACGATTGAAACTCCTGCTGTTACTCCCAGTGCTGAGAGGTCTTTTTTCGGTGGCACAGTGAGACTTGTAACGGGCTTTAAGCTTACGAACAACATTGTACGAACCTACGATGGAAAATTGGTAAGGGGTGTTGATCCGATTCTTGGTGGGGAGCCATTGAATTTGAGTGCGGATGTTCCAAACGGTAGGACTCGACTAACGGAAGACCGCGATGCAGGGAAAATCATTGGTTTTAGCGGAGGTTACGTAAATACGATTCGAATCGGAATCGTATATGATACACGAGATTTTGAACCTGATCCAAATTCTGGGATTTTTTTTGAAGGTACCTATGAAAAAAGTTCAAAATCGATTGGTTCGGATTTTGACTTTAATAAATACTTTGCACAAACAAAATTATTTTGGAGTCCTTTTCCGCATATTTTTGATAAATTAGTTATTGCGAATCGTTTTGGCCTTGGACTTACAGACGGGGAAACTCCATTTTTTGAATATAGAAATTTATGGGGAACCGAAGGTGTTGTTTCTGGACTCGGAGGATTGCGCGTGTTACGTGGTTACAAACAGGATCGTTTCGTTGGGCGTACAATGGGATTCGGAAATACAGAAATTCGATGGAAATTTGGATCAACTCGGTTAGGTGATGAATACTTTGCATTTAGTATCGTACCTTTTTTCGACTATGGACGGATATGGGACGACGAACATCATGTAGGTTTGAAGGGATATAAATATTCGAAAGGATTGGGATTTCGTATCGCTTGGAACCAGGCAACGATCATCATTATTGATTACGCGCAGTCCCGCGAAGATGAGCAAGTTTTTGTAAACTTCAGTCACTCATTTTAATCCTTCAGGTTCTGTGTGAATGAATCTTTGGTTCGTAAGGGATTTTTTCTTAGAGAGTGGATAAGTATAGAGAAAGTTGCTAGGGTTCGAAATTCCTTCGCTAAACAGAGAAAATTGTTAATGCTAAACTAAAGTGAACATGCACGGACATCACCTGCCAAAAGACAAAAATACGAACACTTTAAAAGAAAAACTTTCTATAGCAAGTTCCGGCTTGCCAAATTAGTCTTTGTATGATAAAGGAAAGTCATTGGGCGGCGGGTCTAGTTCCCCACCCTCCTATCGGGTGGGGAGTGTCATACACTCAATTCCGGAAAATCTTTTAGAAAATTGCCGATCCGTAAAATGATCCAAATTTTTTCCTGCACTCGCGTCTCAGGATTCGAAAACGACTTTAAAACATCCGATATCAGCGCTTTAGTAAATCCCGGATTCGTTATCGAGGAATTCTGATCAGTCTCATCAATTTGTTCCCCGAATTTTTTAAGTCGCTCGAGAAAGGAATAGTAGAAAGGAAGATCAAAATCAAAAAAATTTTCATAACTTGAAAATTGATCTGAAACCATACGGCTCTTTTTTTTTAGTGCACGCTCACTTTCTTCGAATTCTTCAACAGTAATGTGTCCATGCTCGAGTGAGTAGTCTAACGTGGTTAAATCGGTGAGGTTTGGCAGGTTCTCATGCCAACTGTGAAAATCTAATAGAGTTTGTATGATTTCCTCATTTTCCATTGGACTATGTCCTTTTTTATTATTTTTTCTTTCTTCGCCTAGCGCGAATTCCGCCAACGAATATGAGTCGCAATTGTTTCACTGTCTTAATTTCGATTCTTTTGTGTTCCCGATTGTCATTTAGATCTACATCTAAATATTCTCCAGCCATATGAAAGGAATTCGCAACGATCATTTCAGCCACAAATTCAATTTCTGAAAATGGAATCGATTTTGGCATCCGCATATCGGCTGCAAGTTCCGAGGCGATAAAGGACATTTCGTTTCGGATCGCTTGACGAATTCTCCGATTTCCACCTGTACGTTCTCGAGATATAAATCTAAATAGCAGACGATTCTTATTCACGTATTCAAAATAAAGATCCAACGATTCCTTCAGCGCAGCTCGGTAAGCTCCACTTTTTCTAGCCTCTCGCAAAATGGTACGAAGTTTTTGTCCGAGTTCGTCCACCACTGCCAGTCCGAGCTCTTCCATGTTTTTAAAATGACGATAAAAGGCCGCAGGCACGATTCCTGTCTCTCCTGCGACTTCTCGAAGGCTTAACTCTGCTAGACCCTTTTCTTCCCCCATCAATTTCAATGCAGATTGAATTAAGGTGGAGCGAGTTTTTAGTTTTTGGAGGTAACGTTGATTGAGTTTCATCTGAATCTAAGTAAACATTCGTTCACTTTTTTTTCTGGGCAAGGAGAAAAAGTAAGGATTTCGGATTGACATATCTAACAGTGTATGGTAACTCTGTGAACAGTTGTTTACCAAGAAAGAGGCGAAAAATGAAAACATTACCATTTATCTACAACCAACCCAAGGAATTCTTAGCTTCCTTGCAACCAAAACAATGGGCAGACTTCCTTTTGAGCGAAATGAACCCATTATTTTCGTTCACAGCGACGAAAGCGCGCGTGATTGGAATCAAAAGGGAGGGATCAGATTCGAGAACACTTGTACTCAAAATGAACCGAAACTGGCGAGGATTTCGGGCAGGGCAACATGTTCCAGTAACGATTGAAATTGCCGGCCGTCGAGTCACTCGTTTCTACTCCCTCTCGTCTGCGCCAGGTGAAAAATTCCCGACGATTACCGTGAAAAAACAAGCGGGTGGTCTAGTTTCTCATTTTGTAAATGAAAGAATCCAAGTGGGAGATATCCTCGAAGTTGGAGCAGCTCAAGGCGAATTCGTTTTGCCATCGCAACTTCCAAAAAAAATTCTCATGATTGCCGGTGGAAGTGGCATTACTCCCATTCATTCACTTATAAAGGATTTGAGTCAGAGAGATTTCAAAGGGCAACTGAAACTACTTTATTTTTCAAGATTCCGAGATGATATTATTTTTTATGATTCTTTGGCAAAACTCGAAGCTGAAAATACATGGCTCGAAATCAAACATGTTTTAACGGATATTAAATCGGAGAAATTTGATTTCGGTTTCCTTTCGGCTGAGATGTTAAATGAATTCGTACCGGATTTGGCAGAACGGCTCGTATATCTCTGCGGCCCAGCTCCTTTGCAAACATCAGCGAAAAAATTGTTAGGTGATAAAGAAGTTATTTCGGAACTATTTTTATTACCGAACCAAACAAATACCCCTTCTACTTCAATAGCACTGAAGGAGGTAGTACTCCTTCAATCTCACAGAACGATCCTTCTGAAAGGTGAGAAGTCCATTTTAGATGAATTAGAAGACAATGGCATTTTTGCACCAAGCGGTTGTAAAATGGGAATATGCCATACATGTGTGTGTAAAAAAGTAAGTGGATCTGTCATCAATCTAATGAATCAGAAAGTCTCAGGAGAAGGTGAAGAAAACATCCAGATATGTGTCAGCAGAGCACAAGAGAAACTAGAATTAGATTTATAAAAACTAACAATAAGGAATACCAAAATGAAAACATTAAGCAGAAATTTATCAAAACAAGAGATCGAAGCCTTCGGACAAGAACTAGATCAAATTCGCACAGAGGTAATGGCTAAGGTAGGCAAGGAAGACGCAGACCACATCAAGAAAATATATCGAGTTTATCGATATACTGAGATTTTAGGTCGTGGTCTCATTCACTTTAGTTTTGATCCGATTACTTTTTCTTTAGGAACGGGGCTACTCGCGATTTCCAAAATTCTAAACAATATGGAGATTGGGCATAACGTTTTACATGGTCAATACGATTGGATGAACGATGCTCGATTCAATTCCAGAACCTTTGAGTGGGATATCGTTTCAGATGCGAAACAGTGGAAATTTTACCACAACTATATGCACCACACATTTACCAATGTGGTCGGCAAAGATCATGATTACGGATACAATTTTACCCGCCTCACTGAAGAGCAGAAATGGAAACCAATTTATTTAACCCAATTGTTTTCGAACTTATTCTTGATGTTCAACTTTCAATGGGGTGTAGGTGGACATGGTCCAAAAGTGGAATACTTAGAAAAACCTAAGAAGCAGAGAACCAAAAGATCGTACAAAGATTATCGTGCAGTCTGGTTTAAGAAAATTGAACTACAATTAGTAAAGGATTATCTTTTTTTTCCACTTCTTGCTGGTTTAAATTTTCCAAAAGTTGTGCTTGGTAACCTAATTGCGAATATGATTCGAAATGTATGGACCTATGCAGTTATTTTCTGTGGTCACTTCACGGAAAATGCAGAAACTTTCACGCCAGAAGAAATCAAAAACGAAACTAAGGCTGAATGGTACTTGCGTCAATTGAAAGGAAGTTCAAATCTTAGTGGTGGAAATCTATTCTACATCATGACAGGACATCTCAGTCATCAAATCGAACACCATATGTATCCCGATATTCCTGCGAAACGATATCAGGAGATTGCTCCACGTTTACAGAAGTTATGTGTTAAATATGGCCAGCATTATAATGTTGCGAGCTTTCCAAAACAATTTGCCTCTGTCTGGAAAAGGATATTTGCTTATTCTATGCCAGATAAATTCGCTTTAAAGATCATGGAATCCAGAAATACGAAAGCTCGTCAAAGAGTTAAGTTTCAAGTGGCGGAGACAATCAGAGTGGAAGAAAAAGAATTGATTTCTGTCTAACTTTTCTTAAAAGATTATGACTTTGGATTTGAGGCCAAGAGAGATGAACTCTTGGCTTTCTATTTATAGACAATAATCACTTGCGGAACAATTTGATAACGTACTGAAACAACTTGGACTATTATTACAGGTATAACCTATAGATGCATCTAAACATCCGCCGATTGTTCCTGAATAAGAGCATCGGAATAGTCCTGAGTTTCCAACCAAAAGATAAATCATCGTAATCGCAGAACTAGTGTATGACGTCGCAGTTATCTTAAAAGAAGTTTTTGTTAGAAGTAACTGTGAAGGCGTTCCTGAAATAATTCCCGACGAGGAGGATATGGAAATACCACTGGGCAAAGCTGGGTTCACCGAATAAGTTGTAGGTGTAAAGTTGGTCGCAATCGGATTCAGATTCGCCATTGATGAGTTTACTGTCAGAGCAATGTTGGAAGGTCCGTAGGAAAGAGTGGGGGTCGTTATCGCGTGGAGCGCAAGTAACGAAATTAAGTTAGTTGACGATTTATTATTTTTTAGAGCTTGATCTCCGCATTGAACAAGAGATGCAAGATGGAAAGATATAAAAAAGTATTTCATAATTTGATTCATATTTGTCGAGGAGACTTCAATTCTTGATTCGTTTTAATATTTTTGATTTAGTTTTCGAAGGTTTCATAACCTTTCTGTATCTAACGAATTGTTTGTAAATATCGTTGCAAATAAAAGAGAAATAGAAAACCTAAGATTTTTCATTGAGTGGCCTTTTTTTTATTTTGAAACTACAGTTCTTTCCATGATGTTAATTTCGAGAAAAAAAGGAAAATGCATAGAAAATAGTACTCGGAAGGATACGCTCTCGCGTCTTTGACTCGGGATTTTAAATTGGTGATTTCATGTCATCCCCTCAAAAAATACTGATCATCGAAGACGAACCAGGAATTCTTTCCACAATTGAGATTGCACTTTCGAGTGAGGGTTTTTTTTATACGAGCGCAATGACTGGTGAGGCAGGTTTAAAGCTGATATCTTCAGAGATCGACTTGGTTTTGCTCGATATCGGTTTACCAGACAGAAACGGCTTTGAAGTATTAAAAGAGATCCGTAAACTTTACGCTACGCCAGTTTTAATGCTGACTGCACGAGACTCAGAAATCGACAAAGTGTTAGGTCTTGAGTTAGGTGCTGACGATTATGTAGTGAAACCTTTTAGCCCTAGAGAATTAGTAGCAAGAATTAGAGCGATTACAAGAAGAACAAAAACTTCGAAACAGGAGGGGAAATCCTCTCTCCGACTAAATCATGAAAAAAAAACGATACGTTATCATGACAAACAACTTGTATTGTCTCCTTACGAGTATAAAACTCTAGCGCTTTTTATTCAATCTCCAGGTAGAATATTTTCGCGGGAAGAAATAATGGACATTGTTTGGACAGAGCCAGAAGATAGTTTTGATAGAGCAGTTGATACAGTCATAAAAAATATCCGAAACCGCATGAAAGAAATTGACAAAGAATTTGATCCCATTGAAACGAGGCGTGGACAAGGATATGGTTTAAAAGAAAATATATGAATCTTTGGATCCGCATCATTCTCAGTTTTTTTTTATCCTCGGAATTGGATTTTATTATTTAATCGATAAAACCGAAGAATCTATTCGACCACGTTATATGGAAACGGTCGAAGAATCTCTCAATGATACCGCGCACATTCTCTCCGCATCCCTCGAAGAAAAACTACCGTTCGGAAGTTTAAATAAAGATTCATTAAAATTAATCTGTTATGCGACACTTTCTCCTATTTTTAAAAATGTTAATCGTCGCAACTTTGAGGCAAGGATATATAGCCTGATCAAAAAGGAGACGGACCTTCAAGTATACGTAACAGATCAAGAAGGATACGTAATCTATGATACGGAAGGCTACCGAGAAGGTCTCGATTATTCAAAGTTTAACGACGTTTACTTGACCTTAAAAGGCAAATATGGTGCTCGCTCGAGCAAATTGCAGGAAGATACGAAAGAAGGGGCATTGTTTGTCGCCGCCCCGATTCGCAAAAACGATAAAATCATCGGTGTGATTACCGTGATCAAGCCCAAAATCAGCATCGTACCGTTTATTGAACTCGCAAAAGAAAAATTCTGGCGTATCAGTCTACTTGTTGGATTGAGTATTGCGATAGTTTTCACCATTCTGGCATATCTTATGTTTCGTCCGATTGGAAAGTTATCCGAATACGTTTCTGGATTACGTAACAAAACGAGAACGCCCTTTCCGAAAATTGGCCTGAAAGAGTTAGAACTTCTCGGAAAAGAGATTGATAGTTTAGTGGGTGAATTAGAGGGCAAAGAATATATTGAGAACTATATCCAAACTCTAACGCACGAAATCAAAAGTCCTCTTTCTTCGATACTTGCCTCTGCTGAGTTGATTGAAAATCATCCGGAAAAAAGTAGGCAACTAACAGACAATATCCATAAAGAAGGCAAACGTATTCAAAGAATTATTGAACAATTATTATCTCTCTCCTCTTTAGAAGGAAAACGATTTTTACCACTAAGAGAGGAAGTAAATTTGAAGGATATTACGAAAGAGATTTTTGATTCATTATCAATTGAACTTGAGTCTAAGCAAATTCGTTACCGTTTAACTGGAGATGATATAAGTATACTTGGTGATAAACAATATTTGACGATGGCAATTCAAAACCTCGTACGAAATTCTTTGGACTTTGCAAAAGTAGGTGATACAATCGAAGTTTCGATCTTAAACATTGAAGACGGTTCTATTGAGCTAACTGTCTTGGATGAAGGAATGAAAATTCCTGATTTTGCCCTATCGAAAATTAGCGAGAGATTTTTTTCTCTTCCAAGACCAGATACAAAACACAAAAGTTCCGGACTTGGTTTGAGCATCGTTCATCAAATAGCAGAATTACACAAAGCGGAATTAAAAATCAAAAATCGCGAGACGGATGGTGTGAGAGCGACGATTCATTTTAACAAATAATTTTTGAAGCTCACACAATCCTCACACATCCCACATAATTAACTCATGATCCTCCTTTAGAATGAAATTCTGGAGAAAAAAATGAGTAAATTTCAAACATCAATTAATATGAGACTTCTGATTTTAGGAGGTATGATTATAACCTTTGTTATACCACTAATGATGATATCCTCGCTCATCGAAGAACGAAGCACTTCGAGAAATGAAGCTACCGATGAAATCGGGGAAAAGTGGGGGAGAAACCAAATTCTCGCAGGACCGATCTTGCAGATTCCGTATAACATAAGAATTCCGAAATCAGGTTCTGCGAAAAGTAAAGAAAAGTGGGACTATGTTACGGACTATGCCTATTTTTTACCAGAGGAAATATACTATGATGCGAATCTAAAAACAGAGTTACGCAAAAGGAGTATTTATGAAACGCCTCTCTATTCGGGACGTATAAAAATTTCTGGAAAATTTCAGTCATTGCAAACATCCGATTTCCCTCCGGAAACGACATATATCTATTGGGAGGATGCCAAGGTAATTCTATCGTTATCAGATATGAAGGGGCTAGGAGGAGATTTAAAATTTAGCTGGGGAGGAAAAAATAAAAGTCTTCTTCCTGGGACAAAATCAAGTTATTTGTTAAATGGTCTACATGCACCCGTAACGTTGAATATGTTAGATATAGAAAATAGTTTTAATCTTTCATTCGATTTGAAAGGCTCATCTAGTTTGTATTTTGCGCCAATCGGAAAAAATACAAAAATAACGATGTCTGCCGATTGGAAAGACCCTTCCTTTGCTGGGAACATTCTTCCAAAAGAGCGAAGTATCACAGGAGAAGGTTTTAACGCAGTTTGGGAAACCTCCTATTTCGGTAGAAGTTATCCTCAAAATATTGCAAGTATGGATGAGGCAATAGCCCAGTTGATCTTAACATCAGCTTCAGGAGTGGATTTAATCCTGCCAGTCGATTACTACCATAAAATTCAAAGAGCTACAAAGTATGGACTTCTCATCCTCGTAACTAGTTTCGCTCTTTTTTTTCTTATGGAAATTTTTGGCGGAGTGATCCTGCATCCGATTCAATACTTATTGATAGGTAGTGCTATGATTTTGTTTTATATTTTGAATCTATCCTTATCTGAACATTTGGGTTTTTTGTTGGCATACATGATCGCTTCAGTTGCAGTTACAGGATTAATTGGATATTATTCGGCGAATGTGCTTAAGAATAGAAAGAAGGGAGTTGTAACGAGTGGTTATTATATTCTACTCTATACTTTCCTTTATATCATTTTGGCATCTGAAGACCAAGCTTTGTTACTCGGTTCATTTGCCTTGTTCGCTGTTCTTGCATCCATCATGCATTTCACAAGAAAAATTGATTGGTATAAATTCGGAAATCCAAATACTTGATTCTGCTCTCTTAGCAGATTAGGTTCAAAAAAAGAAACTTCAAATAACAATTGCTACCAAGAGAAAAGCACCGTTTGCCATTATCTCGGTAGCAATTTACCTAAAACAAATGTTAAAGAACCATTTCTTGTAATCGAATAAGGTTCCCACTCGTAATCGCCAAAGAATCGATATGGTATTCTTTACACCATGTTTGGCGAATCAATTTTCTTTCGCCCTGCGAGCGGTGAGCAGCTCTTTCCATTAAATAACCAACGACGAGACGCGCTGCGGATTCAACTACTTCGAAAGCGTATTTTTCTCTGACTTGTGACTCAGAGAATTTTTTCCAAGTTTCTACCAATTCCTCAAAATTTGTCCTTACCCTATTTAAAGTAGAGGAAGAGGAAAAATCTTTGGAAATATGCTCCAAATAAGCACGAAAGATTCCTGTATGAGACATACCTGAAGTAATTCCTCCAATCGCAGCGTTGACTTGAATCTGAGTCGTGCCATCATAAATGTTCGTAATTCGTGCATCACGATACAATCTTGCGAGATCATATTCCTCGGTATAACCAGCGCCACCAAAAACTTGTAAGGCGTCATATACCAAATCATTACATGTTTCTGAATTAAAATACTTTGAAATTGGGGTAAGAGTATTGGCCACTTTTTCCCAAAACTTGGCATCCTTTGCTTCTGGGCTATTCGGGTCTAAATTTTTTATATCTTCTGTCCAATAGTATTTATCCACGGAATAAGCAGCTTCCACCATCAGACAACGCATAGCAGCGATCTCTCGTTCCATACGATCGAGCATTCTTTTCACGGCTGGAATAGTTATAATTGGTTTCCCGAATTGGATTCGTTCGTTCGCGTATTTTTTGGCCTCTTCGTAGGCAGCGGTTGCAATTCCTGTACCTTGTGAAGAAACGCTAAGACGAGCACCGTTTAACATTCCCATCACATATTTCACGAGACCATAACCCTCTTTTCCAACTAATTGCGCCTTGCTGTTTTCATAAACCACTTCACAGGTAGCAGACGCTTTTATGCCTAATTTTTTCTCAATTCCTTGGATAGAGTAATCTTTATTTTCTACTATGTAAAATGATAGTCCCCTTGCGCCGCTTTCGGAAGAGCCATTTCGTGCCAAAGTTAATGTGATTGCGGGATCACCATTGAGTCCACACGCCACTGTTTGGAACCGTTTGGTGCCTGTAATGTACCAATCCTCGCCCTTTTTGATTGCTTTGGTAGCGACGTTAGGTAGGTCGGATCCGAAATCAGGTTCGGAGAGGCCCATCGTCACACAATAATGCTTCGATATAAGTTTTGGTATCCATTCGTTCTGCATTTCTTCGCTCGCACATCGTTCTAAAATGGCAGCGAGACCCATACTACCTACGGCTATCGTGATCGAACTATCAGATCTATACATGATTTCTGCGATCATTGCCTTTATGGTATTTGGTACACCAAGTCCACCAAACTTACGTTTGAAGGCGACGGGACCAAGTCCTGCCTCATGATATTTTTTTACCACATCGACCATCGCTTGAGGATGTTTTACTTGTCCGTTTTCATACGCAAGCCCTTCCCAATCTACTTCTTGAGCTACTTGGGAAACATAGATCCCCGAAATTTCACCGCAGGATTTCAAAATTTCTTCGTAATAGGCAATGGCTTCTCCAACACTCGTTGGTGCCATTTCCAACCGAGAATCCTTTGATTGTTCATACAATTTGGCATCCGCGAATCCATGTTCATAAATATTGACGATTTCATCCCAATTAATTAAGGAATGGAAATGTTCCTTTAAATCTTCATTTGTTTCAAAGTAATTGCTTTGGATCATATAAGCCTCGATTTTCTTACTTAACATCAAAGTTATGAGATATTTATGCGAGTATAAATTTAATCAAAAGGAAAAATTAGATTGACTAAATATCGAAGTAGACTGACCGGTATATCGGTTCGAAACGTTGATAATTTTTGAAATTTAATTCTATTTCGTAATTTTAAATATTAATTTTCAAAAGATTGACAAAAGTTATTCTTACCATTTCTATTTTCAATGAGTAAGGAGAGTTATGAAAAAATATTTATTTATTGG
>Ga0075156_10001083_pt1 | contig 14586 bp, 15 predicted proteins | sample JI81AbrownDNA_FD_70966 | JGI IMG/M metagenome (GOLD analysis project Ga0075156, IMG submission 70966) | Wastewater effluent complex algal communities from Wisconsin, to seasonally profile nutrient transformation and Carbon sequestration -... | ecosystem: Engineered > WWTP > Effluent > Algae...
CGAGCTGCGCGAGATGTTCCCGTACATCCCGATCGCCGAGGGTGCCCCGATCAGCATCGGGATCGTGTCCTACAACGGCACCCTCGCCATCGGGGCGACGGGCGACTACGACGGCGTTCCCGACCTCGAGGCGCTGGGCGAGGCCATCGAGTTCTCGCTGGCCGAGCTGGTGTCGGCGGTCCAGCCCGCCTAGGACGGACCCACCGGGCCTGAGCCCGCTGGAACGTGAATTTGCGCGCTGCGCGATTCCGTGAAAAAGTCGAAAACGTCAAGGGGAGTATCCCTACTCCAATGGTCGTCAATACGGTGCTCCGGCACCCGGCCCTTGGGCCGGCCTCAGGCCGGCGGGAGAGACCTTGTGCCGTTCAACGACGACACAAGGAGCTCCATGGACGTCTCACTCTGGGTCTGGGCCGCGCTCATCGCCGCCATCGTGGCGATGCTGCTCATCGACCTGTTCATGCACCGCGACGCGCACGAGATCCGCCTCCGCGAGGCCGCGACCTGGTCGGTCATCTGGGTGGCCATCGGACTCGTGGTCGGCGTGGTCATCTGGTGGGGCTACGGATCGGAGTTCGGCCTCCAGTACTACGCCGGCTACGTCATCGAGAAGTCCCTCGCCGTCGACAACGTCTTCGTCTGGGCGGTGATCTTCGGCTACTTCGCGGTTCCGAAGCAGTACCAGCACCGGGTGCTCTTCTACGGCGTCGTCGGTGCCCTCGTGTTCCGCGCGATCTTCATCGCGGCCGGCTCGGCCCTGATCGCCAGCGCCGCCTGGGTGCTCTACATCTTCGGCGCGTTCCTCATCCTCACCGGCCTGCGCATGCTGCGCCAGCGCAACGAGCACATCGACATGTCGCAGTCGAAGACGCTCAGGCTGTTCCGCCGGTTCGTGCCCACGACCGACGAGTACCACGGTCAGCGCTTCTGGATCCGCCGCAACGGCGTGCTGCTGGCCACCCCTTTGCTCGCCGTGCTGGTGATCGTCGAGGTCACCGACATCATCTTCGCGGTCGACTCCATCCCGGCCATCTTCGCCGTGACCCAGGAGCCGTTCCTCGTCTTCGCCAGCAACGCCTTCGCCATCCTGGGCCTGCGAGCGATGTACTTCCTGCTCGCCGACCTCATGCACCGATTCGTGTACCTGAAGCTCGGGCTGTCGTTCGTCCTCGTGTGGGTCGGCATCAAGATGATCGTCAGCCATGCGTGGGTGACGATCCCGACGCTGCTCAGCCTGGGCATCGTCGTGGCCATCATCACGGCCTCGGTCGTCGCCAGCCTGCTGGCCACCCGCAGCCGACCCGATGAAGCAGCGGCCGATGCAGCAGCCGAGGAAGCGGGCGACGCGGTCGGGCAGAGGGAGGACGCGCATGACTAGGGCCGCGATCGCGACCCAGTGGCGACGCCTGCCGCACCCCCTGCGCTGGGTCGGGGCGGCCGTCGGCGGGGGCGCGTGCGTCCTGGCCGGACTCGTCCTCATGGTGCTGCCCGGCCCCGGCATCCCCCTGCTGATCCTGGGCCTGCTCATCCTCGCCACGGAGTTCGTCTGGGCCGAGACCCTCCTGCAGCACGTCAAGCGCAGGAGCGCCTCGATGGCGTCAACGGTCTCCGACCGCCTCGGAGCACGACGAAGGAGAACCCCATGAACCGCACCCGCACGGCACCTCGCGTGGCACGCGTCCTGCTCATCCCCGTCGCGGCGCTGGCACTCGCCGGCTGCGGCTCGATCCAGGAGGCGGTCGACGGTGCCCAGGGCGCCGTCGACGCCGCCCAGTCGGTGCTGCAGGCTCCTCAGCAGATCGGCGCCGCCTGCGAGTCCGCCGTCGCCGCCCTCGCCCCCGGCCTGCCGGCCGCCGAGGCGCGTGCGGCCCTCGACGAGTCGACCGCCCTGCTCGACGCGGCACTCGGAGGCGCGGCGTCCCTCCCCGGCATCTCCGACGTGCGCGACGCGTTCGTCTCTGCAGCCGAGTCGCTCACCTCGGGGGTCGACAGTGCCTCGACGGAGGCCGCCCGCAATGCCGTGTCGACGGCGTGCGCGGCCTTCACCGGCCAGTAGCCGCGGTCACGAGCCCCCGCGCAGGAAGTCGAGCACGAGGCGCGCGACGCGCACCGGATGCTGGAACAGGAACGAGTGCCCCGCACCGGCGACGAGCCGGAGGCGGGCATCGGGGATCCGGTCGGCGATGATCCGGCTGTTCGCCGCCGGGGTGACGACGTCGCGGGCGCCCGTCACCACCAGTGTCGGCGCCGCGATGCTCTCGAGGGCCTGGAGGTTCGACGACGAGGCGAGCCAGGGGTCCTCGGCCCTGACCATCGCGTCGTAGGTGCGCTGCGGAGTCGACTCGTCCGGGTACCGGCCGGTCTCGACGGCGTCCGTGAGCCGCACGACGAACTGGCGCCCGGCCGACTGCGCGCATGGCGTGCGCGGATAGTTCGTCGCGAGGTAGGCGGCGATGCTGCCGTCGGAGTCGCTGTCGGCCTCCTGGACCCACCGCGGTCCCAGCACGGTCTCCGGTCCACCGGGATTGGTGCCGGCGAGCACGAGGCGGCGCACCGAGCCGGGGTGCCTGATGGCCAGCTGCTGGGCGACGAAGCCGCCCATCGACCAGCCGAGCACGTCCGGACGTGCGAGGCCGAGCTCGGCGATCAGGTCGGCGGTCCAGTCGGCCATGGCGGGGAAGGTGATGCGCGAGGGCGCCGGGCCGGAGAGGCCGAGTCCGGGGTAGTCCATGACGATGACCCGCCGGCTGCGGGCCAGTCCGGCGAGCAGGGCCGGGTCCCACTCCGCCATCGGCGAGCCGGTGCCGTTGAGCAGGAGCAGGGGCTCGCCGCTGCCGACCTCCGCCCACGCGATGCGGGTGCCGGCCGCCGCCACCGTGGATACGTCCAGCCGGACGCCGGATCCCGCACTCGACGGCACGGTGGTGCACCCGTCAGCGCGGGTCGAGGGTCTGGGTGCGGCTCCCGCCGCCGCAGCAACCGACGGCGTACTGACGGCGACGAGGGCGAGCAGGACCGCGGCCGCAGCGGTGCGGATCACGTCAGGCGGCAGCCGCGCGCTCCGCGGCTGCGGCCGTCGACTTCGCCTTGATGTAGGCGCTCGACTGCAGGTTGAACATCAGCCAGAGCACGACGATGTCCACCGGGACCGTCAGCAGCATGCGCATGACGTAGCCCTGGAAGAGGTAGGCGACGCCGCCGATGATGTTGAGGGCGATGAGCACCGCCATGACGATGCGGGCCCAGTTGCGCCCCTGCCACAGGTAGGCGGCCACGACGATCCTGAACAGCGCCAGCGCGATGATCACGGCGCCGGCGAGGAACACGCCGATGAGGAGGAGGGAACCGGCGATGTCGGTGACGCCCTGCTCCTGGAGGCTCGCCTCCAGCCCCTCGGCGATCCCCGAGCGCGACATCGAGAAGGCCGCGGCGATGAGGTCGAGGCCGGACACGATCGCGACGACCGCGGCGATCCACTGGAGGATCACCGCGATGCTCAGGCTGACCGGTCTGCTCATGGTCGTGAGGGTACGCCGACCGGGGCCCTACATGCGGAGCTTGCGGAAGACCGGCCGCGGCAGCAGCTTTACCGCGGACATCACGTAGCGCAGTTGCGCCGGTGCGTAGACGGTGCCGCGCCCCCGGCGCAGGCTCGCGACGATCACGTCGGCGACGTCCTCCGGCGTGACGGCCATGGGTGCCGGGTCGCGACCCTCGGTCATCCGGCCGATGACGAACCCGGCCCGGACCACGAGCACATGGACGCCCGACCCGTGCAGGGCGTCGCTCAGCCCCTGGGCGAAGGCGTCGAGTCCCGACTTGGTCGATCCGTAGACGAAGTTCGCGCGCCGGGCGCGGTCCCCGGCGACGCTCGACAGGACGACCAGGCTGCCGTGGCCCTGGAGGCGCAGCCTCCGGGCGGCATGCAGTCCGGTGCTGAGCATGGCCGTGTAGTTGATCGTCGCGACCGTCACCGCGAGGCTCGGGTCCGCCTCGGACACGTCCTGGTCCCCCAGGATCCCGAACGCGAGCAGGACCAGGTCGATGTCACCGCCATCGAAGACGCTGTCGATGAGCATGCCGTGGCCGTCGGTGTCCGTGGCCTCGAACGGAACCTGGACCACGCCCGAGAAGCCCTCTGCTGACAGCGCGGCCACGGCGGCATCCAGCCGCTCGGACGGGCGTCCGGCGAGGACGATCCTGCGCAGCCGGCTGCGCGGAAGGCGGCGGACCGTGGCGAGGGCGATCTCGCTGGTGCCGCCGAGGACGAGGACAGCCTGGGGCTCGCCGAGGGCGTCGATCACAGCTGCAGTCTCCTTGCGAGGTCGGACGTGAACACGCCGTCGGGGTCCAGCTCGTCGCGCGCACGCCGCCACTCCGACAGTCGAGGGTACGACGCGGCCATCATCTCCGGTGACATGCGCGAGTCCTTGGCGAGGTACAGGCGCCCGCCGGCCGCGAGGACGAGCTCGTCGAGTCCGTCGAGGGTCGATGCCAGCCCGGGCACGGCGGCGGGCACGTCGATCGCGAGTGTCCACCCGGGCTGCGGGAAGGACAGGGGAGCCGGGTTCGCGGCCCCGAACCGCTTGAGGACGGTCACCGGCGAGAACGCGCCGATGCGGCGCAGGCGATCCAGGGTCGCCGCGACGAGGTGGCCCGCGTCGTCGGGGATCGAGAACTGGTACTGCAGGAAGCCGGCAGGACCGTAGCCGCGGTTCCAGTCCTGCAGGACGTCGAGCGGATGGAAGAACGTCGCAATCTGCTGCAGTTCCGCGAGCCGGTGCTTCGGTGCCTTGCGGAACCACGCCTCGTTGAAGGCGCGCATGGTCAGCGGGTTCACCAGGCCGCTGGGCATGATGTCGGGCACCGTGGCCATCACCTTGGGGTGGTAGGCGAGCGGCTCGGAGCGCAGTTTGGGCGGGAGAGCATCGGCAGTCGCGTGGTCGCCGCGCGTGAGGACGCCTCGCCCCGAGGGGTGCGCGCTGTCGACCCAGGCCACGCTGTAGCGGTAGGCGTCGTCGCCGGTGAGCATCCGGGACATGAGGTCGTCGAGGTCGGCGGTCCGGTCGGTGTCCACGCTGACCAGTGAGCTCGAGATCGGGATGAGGTCGAAGGTGGCCTCGGTCATGACGCCGGTCAGGCCCATGCCACCGACCGTCGCCCAGAACGCTTCCGGCTCCTGCTCGGGACCCAGGCGATGCTCGACTCCCCGACCGTCGATGAGGGTCAACGCGGAGACATGCGAGCCGAACGTCCCCTCGACGTGGTGGTTCTTGCCGTGGACGTCGGCCGCGATGGCACCGCCGACAGTGACCATGCGGGTCCCGGGGGTCACGGGCACGAAGAATCCCTGCGGCACGATGACCTTGAGCAGGGCGTCGAGGCTCACACCCGCCCCGACGGTGACCGTGCCCGCCTCGCGGTCGAGGTCGATCTGCGCCAGCGCCGCCAGGTCCAGGACGGTGGCACCGCCGGACTGGGCCGCGTCGCCGTAGGACCGTCCGAGGCCTCGGGCGAGGAGACCCCGCGACGTCGCCTTCGCCACGGCCTCCTGCACGTCAGCAACCGAGGTGACGCGCTCCACCGTCGCCGTCGATGGGGCCGTCCGTCCCCAGCCGGTGAGCAGCGTCTCTCCGGCGCGAGGGGCGAGCGGGGACGCAGGGGACGACGGCATGCCTCAGAATCCCACGGAACCGAGGGTGAAGAGAACCAGCCAGGCCACGCCCGTCGCCATGAGCGCCCAGTCGTGCAGGACGACGTCCTCCGGGGCCTCGGCCTCGCCTCGGTCGACGTCCACCGCGTAGCGCAGCAGCCCCATGACGAAGGGGAGGACACTCCAGGCCGCCCAGGGAGCCGACGAGGGGGCACTGCCCACCTCAAAGGCCCACAGGCAGTACGCGGTGATGGTCACTGCGGCGGCGATGGCCCACACGAAGCGCAGGTAGCTGAGCGTGTACCCCGTCAGGCTGCGGCGCATCGCCACGACGGGCGCGCCGGGCTCGGGCTCCCGGCTCCCTCGAGTCAGTTCGCTGTAGCGCTTCCCTGCCGCCATGAACAGCGAGCCGAAGCCGGCGACGATGAGGAACCACTGCGAGATAGGAAGCTCCGACGCAACGCCGCCGGCAATCGCTCGAAGCAGGAAGCCCATCGCCAGCAGGACGAGCTCGATCACCGGCTCGTTCTTCAGCCACAGGCTGTAGGACGTCGTGAACACGAAGTAGCAGACGAGCACCGCCAGCAGCCCGACGTTGACGCTGAGCGCCAGTGCCAGAGCGGCAATGGCCAGGACGGCAGCGAGAACAGCCGCGAGGGTCGGGGACAGGTCGCCGGACGCGATCGGGCGTCGGCACTTGACCGGGTGCGCCCGATCCGACTCGACGTCTCGGAGATCGTTGATGACGTACGTCGAGCTGGAGATGAGGCAGAAGGCGACGAAGGCGAGCAGGCTGGGCACGAGGACAGCCGGCTTGAAGATGTCTCCAGCGGCGAGCGGTGCGGCGAAGACCAGCGCGTTCTTGAGCCATTGCCTCGGCCGCATCGCTGCGACCACCGCCACGGGAAGCGAGCGGCGACTATCCATTGCGCTCCACGTGGTTGTCCGGTTCCGAGTCGCCCACGATTCGGGCGATCTGCGGGACGACGAGCAGCCAGGTGATCGCGTGCATGAGCAGGAGCAGGATCCGGGTCGACCAGTAGACGTCGGAGGGCTGCAGGATCGGCCAGAGACAGGAGGCCAGGGCCAGCAGGGTCCCGACCCAGAACACGATCCGGCCCGCATGGCGCCGGCCCCTCAGGAGGGACGCAAGCAGGGCCCCCGCCACGGCTGCCGCCAGCGGCACGAGCAGGACCACCAGCCACGTGAGGTTCGAGATGTGGGCCTCGCCCACGGACACCAGTTCGAAGGGCACGCCGAAGAGCCGTCCGACGAAGAAGATGACCAGGCAGAGCAGGCTCGACCAGCCACCCGTGACCACGGCGGCGTAGAGGAGGTTCCGGATCGTGGGGTCGGCCGCCGTGGGCGGGCCCACGGGGGTCTTCGAGTCCAGCCACGGCGCGGTCATGGCGAGCATTATTCGCACTCCAGCCCCCGGGCGGTAACACGACGCCCCAATCCGACGCGCGCGGCGCCCTAGGGCTTGCGTAAGTTACCCGCGAGTAGCATCATGTGGTTACTGGCCGGTAACTACGGAGGTACACCCATGTCGCATTACAAGAGCAACCTGCGCGACCTCGAGTTCAACCTGTTCGAGGTCTTCGGCGCAGCCGACCGCATGGGCTCCGGCCCGTACCACGAGATGGACGTGGACACGGCCCGGCATGTGCTGCAGGAGGTGGAGCGCCTCTCGAGCGGGCCGCTCGCCGCTCCGTTCGCCGACGCCGACCGCAATCCGCCCGTCTACGACCCGGCCACCAAGACCGTGACCATGCCCGAGGGCTTCAAGAAGTCCTACGACGCGCTCATGGACTCGGAGTGGTGGCGCCTGGACCTCCCCGAGCACCTCGGCGGCACGGGAGCGCCTCCGTCGCTGCGCTGGGCGGCCAGCGAGATGATGCTGGGCAGCAACCCCGCGGCCTTCATGTTCATGTCGGGACCGGGCTTCGCCTCCATCCTCGACCACCTCGGCAACGCCGACCAGAAGCGCTGGGCCGAGCTCATCATCGACAAGCGCTGGGGCGCCACCATGGTCCTCACCGAGCCCGACGCGGGATCCGATGTCGGCGCCGGCCGCACACGCGCCTTCGACAACGGTGACGGCACGTGGCGCATCGAGGGTGTGAAGCGCTTCATCACGTCCGGCGAGCACGACATGGTCGACAACATCGTGCACCTCGTCCTGGCACGTCCCGAGGGGGCCGGCCCCGGCACCAAGGGCCTGTCGCTCTTCGTCGTGCCGAAGTTCCTCGTCGACCTCGAGACCGGCGAGCTGCTGGGCCGCAACGGCGTCTACGCCACCAACGTCGAGAAGAAGATGGGCCTGAAGGTCTCGACGACCTGCGAGCTCACGTTCGGCGAGAACGCCAACGACCCCGCCATCGGCTACCTCGTCGGCGACGTGCACGAGGGCATCGCGCAGATGTTCAAGGTCATCGAGTACGCGCGCATGATGGTCGGCACCAAGGCCATCGCTACCCTCTCCACGGGCTACCTCAATGCCCTCGACTACGCCAAGAGCCGCGTCCAGGGCGCCGACCTCACCCAGATGACGGACAAGGCCGCACCCCGCGTGACCATCACGCACCATCCCGACGTGCGCCGCAGCCTCATGCTGCAGAAGTCGTACGCCGAGGGGATGCGCGCCCTGATCGCCTACACCGCGTACTGGCAGGACCTCATCGAGATGGCCGAGGCCGGCGACACCGACGTTGATCTCGACATGGCCCTGCGGATGAACGACCTGCTCCTGCCGATCGTCAAGGGCGTCGGGTCGGAGCGCTCGTACGAGATGCTCGCTGTCGCGCTGCAGACGTACGGCGGCTCGGGCTTCCTGCAGGACTACCCGGTCGAGCAGTACATCCGCGACGCCAAGATCGACACCCTCTACGAGGGCACGACGGCCATCCAGGGGATCGACTTCTTCTTCCGCAAGATCGTGCGCGACCAGTTCAAGGCGATCTTCCACCTCGCGGCCGACATCACCGAGACGGTCAAGGGCGACGAGGGCTCCGGCCAGCTGTCCGCCGAGCGCGAGCTGCTGGGCAAGGCGCTCGAGGACGTCCAGGGACTCGTCGGCGTCATGGGCCAGTGGGCCATGGCGTCACAGCAGGACGTGAAGGAGATCTACAAGGTCGGCCTGAACAGCACCCGGCTCCTCATGGCCACCGGCGACCTCGTCATCGGCTGGCTGCTCCTGCGTCAGGCGGAGGTGGCCACCAAGGCCCTCGCCGCCGGCCCGTCGGAGCGCGACCGGGCGTTCTACGTCGGCAAGGTCGAGACCGCCAAGTGGTTCGCGCGCAACCGCCTTCCGCTGCTGGCAGCGGAGCGGGCCGTGGCCGAGGCCACGACGCTCGACATCATGGAGCTGCCCGAAGAGGCCTTCTAGTCCTCGTGCAGTCCGAGGGTCGTACGCTCACATCGTGACGCGTACGGCCCTCGGCTCATCTCGGCAGCTGGCGGCGATCGGGGCAGCCCTCCTCGCCGTTGCCGTCGTCGCGGCCGCATTCGGCATGGTGGTGGCGGGTGGCCAGTACCGCGAGGCCCTTCCCGGACTCCCGGATCCGGGCGCCCTCGTCGCGTGGGGCACGCCGATCCTCCGTGCACTCACGGGCATGGCCTCGGTCGCGACGATCGGATGGCTGCTGGCCGCCACCTTCCTCGACCCCTCGGGCAAGAACGGCGTCGTGTCGCAGGCGGGGCGCCGCGACCTCAAGTGGGCCGCCATCAGCGCCATCATCTGGGCCGAGCTCGCGGTCGTGCAGCTGCTCTTCGAGCTCGCGAACGTGCTCGGGGTCCCGTTCTCCGAGGCCGTGCGCCCGGAGATCTTCTCCACCTACGCGAACGAGGTGCCCACCACCCGGGCGCTGTTCGTGATGGCGGTGCTGGCGGTGATCGTCGCCATCGGCGCCCTTGCGACGTCGACCACCGGCGCCTCGGCCGCCTGGCTGCTCATCGCGGTGGCTGCGGCCGCGCTCCCGGCACTCGCGGGCCACAGCGCAGGGCTCGGCGACCACGCCCTCGCCATGACCGCAGGGGTGACCCACGTGGTCGCCGCGGTCCTCTGGATGGGCGGGCTCATGGCGCTCGGCGCGCACGCGTTCCGCCGTGACATGCCCGTCGACCGCGCCGTGCAGCGGTTCTCGACCATCGCGCTGGTCTGCATCCTGCTCCTGGCCGCGAGCGGGGCCGGCAACGCCTACGCCCGGCTCGACGCACCGTCGCAGCTGCTGTCCACCGGCTACGGGCAGCTGATCCTCGTGAAGACCGGACTCATCGTCGCCCTGGGCGTCATCGGCTGGGTGATCCGCCAGCGGATGCTCGGCACGCTCAACCAGGTCTCGCGGGTAGCGGTGTTCGCGCGCATCGCGGGCCTCGAGCTGCTCATCCTGTCCATCGCCCTCGGACTCGGCGTCGCGCTGGCGTCCAGCCCGACGCCCCGGATCCTGGTCGACCTGCCCAGCTACGGCGAGAGCCTCCTCGGCTTCGCCTATCCGCCGCCGCCCACCGTCCTGTCCGTCGGGCTGGGGTTCCGCCTCGACCCGCTGTTCTTCACGGCCTCAGTCATCGCGGGCGCCCTCTACATCGCGGGCGTGGTCCGGCTGGTCCGCCGCGGCGACCACTGGCCGGTGCTGCGCACCGCGTCGTGGCTGGCCGGCCTGGTCGTGGTGATCTGGTGCACGAACGCCGGAATCTCGGTGTACTCCCAGGTGTCCGTGGGCCTGCACATGTTCCAGCACATGACGCTGACGATGCTCGGGCCGATCTTCCTCGTCATGGGCGCGCCCGCCACCCTGGCCCTGCGCGCGCTCAAGCCGGCGACCGGCAACGAGCGCGGACCGCGCGAGTGGCTGGTCTGGCTCCTGCACAGCTGGATCACCCGGATCCTCACCAATCCGTTCTACGTGTTCTTCGTCTACGTGATCGGGCTGTACGGCCTCTACATGACCCCGCTCTTCGGGTGGCTCATGGGCAGCCATGTCGGGCACGTGGCCATGCAGGTGCACTTCATCGTGTCCGGCTACCTCTTCTACTGGGTGCTCATCGGCATCGACCCCCGGCCCAAGCCGCTGCCGTACTGGGGCAGGCTCCTCCTCCTGCTCATGGCGGTGTCCGTGCACGGCTTCTTCGCGGTGGCACTGATGATGGGCACGACCCCGATGGCGGTCGAGTGGTACGGGCTCGTTCAGCCGCCATGGGTCACCGATCCGCTTCAGGACTCCCTCAACGGCGGCCAGGTGGCCTGGGCGCTCTCGGAGATCCCGAGCCTCATCGTGCTCATCGCCATCGCCGTCCAGTGGTCGCGCAGCGACGACCGCGAGGCGACCCGCCACGACCGGCAGGCCGACCGCGACGGCGATGCCGAGCTGAACGCCTACAACGAGCGCCTCGCCGCCATCGCCCGGCAGGACCGCCGCTCGTAGCGTGGTATACCCTAGGGGGTATGCGAATCCGTATCGTCGCCGTCGGCGCGGCCGTCCTGGCCATCACGTCCCTGTCCCTCGTCGGCTGCTCGAGCACCGACTCCGCCTCATCGTCGTCCGTCGCGAGCCAAGGGCCCCAGGCGCCCGTCGCTGCTCCGGCCACGCCCGAGCGGGTCGACGCAGCGGCCTTCGCCGACGCTGTCGCCTCCCCCGGCATCGTGACCATCGACGTCCGCACGCCCGAGGAGTTCTCCGCCGGGCACATCGAGGGCGCCGTGAACTACAACGTCGAGGGGCCGGACTTCGCGGCCCAGCTCGCGTCGCTGGACCCCGCGGCGACCTATGCCGTGTACTGCCGCAGCGGCAACCGCTCGCAGGTTGCCGTCGCGGCGATGTCCGGGGCCGGCATCAACCACATCTACGAGCTCGAGAGCGGCATCGTCGGCTGGGAGGAGGCCGGGCTGCCGGTCGTCTCCTGACGCAGCCCGCCGCGGGCCCCGGTGCCGGTCGCAGCCGAGGTCGGCTTACCGTAGACGAGTGACCCGACGGCGTTCGCGCATGATGCTGGCCTCCGCCGGATGCGCCGTGGCCCTCGTCGCGGTACTCGCAGCCACGCCACCGGCGAGCGGGGCGGGCTATCCACCCCATCACCCCTCGCGTCTGGCCAACGTGGCCACGGCGGGGCAGGTGGTCGTCGTGACGGCGCCGTCGTGGGGCTCCACCACCGGCACGCTGCGTGCCTACGAGCGCGACGGCGCGGGCGGCTGGACCGCCGTACTCGGCGCGACTCCCGCCCGGCTCGGCTGGAGCGGCATGACGCCGGCGGCCGAGCGCCGCCAGGGCACGGGGAAGACACCTGCGGGGACGTTCGCGATCGTGAGCGGCTTCGGCCGGCAGCCCGATCCGGGCACCGAACTGCCCTACGTGCGCGTCGATCGCAACGACGCCTGGACCTACAACCCCGAGCGACCGGCCACGTACAACGTCTTCCAGACGGTCGACACCTCGTGGCGCACCTATGGGCGCTACGTCGAGCGCCTGTGGTCGTACGGCCGGCAGTACAACTACGTCGCCGTCCTCGACTACAACCTCCCCGACGGGGAGATCCGCACCGGGCCGGACGGGGTGCGCCGCACGACCGAGCCCGCGGACACGAAGGCGGGCGGCGGCATCTTCCTGCACGTGTCGAAGGGGGAGTCGACCGCGGGCTGCGTGGCGATCCCCGAGGCCGACATGCGCCGCGTCATGCAGTGGCTCGATCCCGATCGCAAGCCCGTGATCGTCATCGGCACCGAGTCGACGATCGGTCGCATGTAGCGCCGATCCGGCACCTGCGTCAGTCGTAGGTGCGCATGACGTGGACGTTGATCACGAGCATCACGCCGACGAACGCCGCCACCACGATGAAGCCCGGTGCGATGGCCGCCCAGTTGAGCGGCTCGAGGATGAGCGAGCGCATCGCCTCCATGACGTAGGTCACCGGGTTCAGCGTCGCGGCCACCTCCATCGGATCGGTGAGGAGGTCGCGTGGGACGAAGTTCGGGGTCAGGAACAGCAGCGGGAAGAACACCAGTCCCGCGGAGTTCGTCGCAGCAGCACTGCGCGTCTTGAGCGCCACGAACTGCAGGAACGCGGCGTAGCCCGTCGCCCAGCCAGCGGCCAGGAGCACGAGCAGGAGCACGCCCACGATGCCGCTCTGGACAGAGACCCCGAAGGGCAGCGCGACGAGGATGATGACCACCGTCATCGCAGCGATCTTGATCGGCTCGGAGATCAATCGCCCGAGGGCGATCGAGGTCCTCGACACGGGCGTGGCCCGGATCTTGTCGAAGTAGCCGTTCTCGATCTCCTCGACCAGGTAGAGCGCCGCCGTGCCGAACGACGCCGCGAGCAGGATCGTCGCGGGAAGCTGGAAGGCCGCGTAGCTCTGCCCCTTGAGGAAGGGCGTCGTGTCGGTCGGGAAGATGCGCGCGGCCTGGCCGACGTTCACGACGAGGAAGAAGAGCGGGATGAGCAGCGTCGGCAGGAGGGCATCCGGCGTGCGCAGGGCCTCGCGCAGACCCCGGCCGCCGAGGACCTTGAGTGCGTTCATCACTGCACCTCCCTGACTTCGCCCGCGCCGCGTTCTCGGCTGCGGCCCGTGACATCGAGGAAGACGTCGTCGAGGGTCGGCTCAGTGTCGCCACCGCGCTTCGCCTTGAGGTCGGCCTTGAGCGCCTCCGGCGTGCCCTCGCGCACGATGCGACCGCCGTCGATGATCGCCAGGCGGCTGCAGAGCTGGTCGGCCTCCTCGAGGTACTGCGTGGTGAGGAACACCGTGACGCCGAGCGCGTTGATGCGGCGGACCTCCTCCCAGACCACGAGGCGGCTCGCCGGGTCGAGCCCGGTGGTCGGCTCGTCGAGGAAGAGCACGTCGGGGCGGTGGACGAGGGCGCTCGCGAGGTCGAGGCGGCGCTTCATCCCACCCGAGTACGTCTTGGTGCGGCGGTCGGCGGCGTCCGTGAGCTCGACGAGCTCGAGCAGCTCCTCAGCGCGGGCCGATGCCTCTGACGCGGTCAGGCCGAACAGCCGGGCCTGGAGCACGAGGATCTCGCGGCCCGTCTGCCGGGGATCGAGCCCGACATCCTGGAGGGCGACGCCGATCTTGCGGCGCACGCCGTCGGGGTCGGAGGCAACGTCGACCCCGACCACCTGGGCCGAGCCGCCCGAGATGGTCGTGAGGGTCGTGAGCATCCGGACGGTGGTCGACTTGCCCGCCCCGTTGGGGCCGAGGAAGCCGAACACCTCGCCGGGCTCGACGCTCAGGTCGACGCCGCGCACGGCCTCGACGGTGGAGCCCTTCTTGCCCTGGAATGTCTTGATGAGCCCTTGGGCTGATACGGCGCTGGTCATCGCGACAGGCTACGCACCCCGGCTGACATCCGGGGGCCCCTCCACCCCGATGCCTCGTCACTCGTGGCGAGAATCCGGCCCAGATTTCAGCCACATGTGACGAGGCATCGGGGGTTAGCGGACGCGGATGTCCTTGAGCACCGGGAACTGCTCGCGCCAGGCCGCGCTCGCATCGGGGTCGACCTCGACGACGAGGACCTCCTCCGCGGTGCCCGCCTGTGCCACGACCACGCCCTTGGGGTCGATGACCACGGAGCGACCCCCGAGCTCGATGCCCGGCTGGGAGCCCACCTCGTTGCAGGCGATGACCCACATCTGGTTCTCGATCGCACGGGCCCGCGTGAGAACGTCCCAGTGCTCGATGCGGGGCGTGGGCCAGCCGGACGTGAGGATCACGAGCGTGGCACCGCCCTCGGTGAGGGCCCGGAACAACTCGGGGAAGCGCAGGTCGTAGCAGGTGGCCAGGCCGGTGGCGCCCAGAGAGGTGTCGACGACGACCAGCTCCTCGCCCCCGCTCATGAGCACGGTCTCGCCGCCCTCGAACCCGAAGAGGTGGATCTTCCGGTACGTGACGATCAGCCGGCCGTCCGGCCCGAAGAGCAGGCTCGTGTTGTAGTG
>Ga0075156_10001084_pt1 | contig 14586 bp, 12 predicted proteins | sample JI81AbrownDNA_FD_70966 | JGI IMG/M metagenome (GOLD analysis project Ga0075156, IMG submission 70966) | Wastewater effluent complex algal communities from Wisconsin, to seasonally profile nutrient transformation and Carbon sequestration -... | ecosystem: Engineered > WWTP > Effluent > Algae...
GGGCTTCGTCCTCGCCGCCCTTCCGGCGCGCGACGCGGCTGCCCAGGCCAAGCCGGCGGCACCACTCTCCGCGGCCCAGCGCCGCGCGATGCTGGCCACACCCACGCATCCGTTCTGGCGGACCAAGGCCCCCGACACGGTGGCCCTCGACATGGAGACCTCGCGCGGTACGATGACGATCGAGCTCATCCGCGAGTGGGCCCCCAACGGTGTGGATCGTTTCTACAACCTCGCGCGCGCCGGCTTCTTCGACGACTCGCGCTTCTATCGCGTCCTTCCCTTCTACATCGCCCAGTTCGGCCACCCGGCCAGCCCATCGGTGGGGGCGACGTGGCGCGAGCGGAAGATCCGCCCGGACTCAGTGCGATCGAGCAACGTGCGTGGGACGATCACGTTCGCGCAGTTCACCCCCCGCGACCGGTCGACCACGCTGTTCATCAACCTCAACGAGAACGTCTCGCTCGACTCCTCAGGCTTTGCCCCCATTGGCCGAGTGATCGCGGGGATGGAGAGCGCCGACAGCCTCTATTCAGGCTACGGTGAGATCCCGGCATCGCCGGCCCCGATGGGGAATCCGCGCCGTTTCTACGGCGAGTCGAACCGCTTCCTCGACAAGACGTATCCCAAGCTCGACCGGATCATCTCGGTCAGGGTGCGCGCGGATTCCGCGGCGACGCCCTAACGATCGACGCACGGAGGCGGCTCGCACGACAGGACGCCGCACCCTTCGTCGCATCTTCCCTCCCCAGATCATCGGTTCCGCCACCGTGCCCCGCCTTTCACGAGTTCGACCACAACGACGGGCGTCAGCGCGGCCGCGAGCACGACGCCCCAGTCGCTGAGCGTGAGAGGCGTGGTGCGCAGCACGCGGCGCAGCAGGGGCACGGCCACCGCCGACAGCTGCAACCCGAGGCAGAGGAGCGTCGCTCCCCACAACCACCGGTTGGCCGCCCCCCCGGTCGAGAACATCGAGCGCGTCGTGGAGCGCGCATTGAACACGTGCGCCACCTGGGCCAGCGAGAGCGCCATGAAGGCGATCGTCACGGCGTGGCGCAGCCCCTCTCCCTCCACCCCGTACGCGCGCAGCCCGAATCCGAAGGCGGCCAGCGTGCACGTCGCCAGGACGCCCCCCTGCCACACGATGAGCCACCCGAAGCGCGGCGTCATGAGCGGCGCCGATGGGTCGCGCGGGGGGCGGCGCATCACATCCTGCGCCGACGGTTCGAGCGCCAGCGCCGTGGCCGGAAAGATGTCGGTCACGAGGTTGAGCCAAAGAATCTGCAGGACGCCGATGGGGAGCGGCCACCCGATCATGATGGCCACGAAGACCGTCAGGATCTCGGCGAAGTTGCACGAGAACAGGTAGTGGATGAAGCGCAGGATGTTCTCGACGATCACGCGCCCCTGCTCCACGGCGCCCACGATCGTCGCGAAGTTGTCGTCGGTGATGATCATGTCCGACGACTCCTTCGCCACCTCGGTCCCGCGAATCCCCATCGCGATCCCGATGTCGGCCTTTCGCAGGGCCGGCGCGTCGTTGACGCCGTCTCCCGTCATCGCGACCACCTCGCCCTGCTGCTGCAGCGCCTCGACGATCTGCAGCTTATGCTGCGGTGACACGCGCGCGAAAACCGCCGTCCCGGTCACCGCGGCCTTCCACCCCTCGGCGTCGAGCCCCGTCAGGTCGCGTTCGTGCAGCGTGCGCAGCGCGTGCCCCGCGCCGTCCGTGTCGAGACCGAGCTGCCGCGCGATCTCGCTCGCCGTCACCTGCTGGTCACCGGTGATCATGATGGCGCGAATCCCGGCGGTGCGGCACAGCGCGATTGTCGCCCGGGCCTCGTCGCGCAGCGGATCCATCATCCCGACGACGCCCACGAAGGTGAGGTCGCGCGTGAGGTCGTCATCGCTGAAGGGCTCGGGGAGCTCGCGGTAGGCGAGGGCGAGGACGCGCAACGCCTCACCCGCCAGCGCATCGTTCGTGGCGACGACCTGCGCACGCCGCGCCGGCGTCATGCGGACGACGCCGGTCGCGTCGAGCACGCGGCCGCTCGCGTCGAGCAGCGCCGACGGCGCCCCCTTCGCGTAGGCGAACGTTCGTCCATCGGGGGCGCGGTGGACGGTGACCATGCGCTTGTTGCGGCTGTCGAATGGGATCTCGCGCAGGCGAGGGTACGTGCCTTCGAGCGCCACATGCTCCATTCCGGCCTTGGCCGCCGCGACGATCAGCGCCGCCTCGGTCGGATCGCCCACCACCACCGGCTCGGCGCCGGCGCGGTTGATCGACGCGTCGTTGCACAGGGCGCCGATACGCAGCGCCAGCCGCACGGGTTCGTCGTGCGCCGCGCCCGACGCCACATCGAGCGGCGCCCCCCCTTCTTCCAGGCGACCCGCAATGCCGTAGCCGGCGCCGGTCACCGCCAGCCGCCGTCCCGCGACGACCAGGATGCGCACGGTCATCTCGTTGCGCGTCAGGGTCCCCGTCTTGTCGGTGCAGATCACCGTCGTCGAGCCTAACGACTCCACAGCCGGCAGGCGCCGGACCAGCGCGTGCATGCGCGCCATGCGCTGCATCCCGATGGCGAGCGTCATCGTCGTCACCGCCAGCAACCCTTCGGGGACCGCCGCGATGGCCAGCGAGATCCCAACCTCCACCATGAACAGGAGCGCATGGCCGCGAATCCACCCCATCAGGATGATGACGACGCACAGCACCAGCACGACGACGAGCAGCGCGCGGCTCAGCTGCCGCAGCTTGGCCTCCAGCGGCGTCCCCTTGGCGCCCATGTCGTCGATGAGGGCGCCGATCTGCCCCAGCTCGGTCCGGGGACCGGTCGCCGTCACCACAAAGACGCCGCGCCCGTCGGTCACCCCTGTCCCCGTGTGCACCATGCTGCGGCGATCGCCTAACGCGGTCGCCTCCGAGGCGACCGCCTTCGTGGACTTCGCCACCGGGAGCGATTCCCCCGTCAGCGTCGACTCGTCCACCTGCAGCCGCACCGCTTCGACCACGCGGCCATCGGCCGGGACGCGATCGCCGGCGGCGAGGAGCACGACATCGCCTATCGCGAGGGTGGCAGCCGGGACCTCATGCTCCAGACCGTCGCGCCGCACGTGGGCGACCGCGACCAGGCGCCGCCGCAGGCCGTCGATCGCGCTTGCCGCCTTCCACTCCGTGACGAAACCGATCGCCGCGTTGAGCGCGATGACCACCAGGATCGCCACCGCCTCAATCACGTCCCCCATCACCAGCGCCACCGCTCCAGCGACCAGCAACAGCACCACGATCAGGCTCTTGAACTGGTGCAGCACCATCAGGAGGGCCGAGCGCTGCGCCGCCTCGGGGAGTGCGTTCGGGCCGTCGCGTGCCAGTCGCGCCGCCGCGTCAGCGGCCGACAGGCCGGTCGCCACATCCAGCTGCAACGCACGTGTGGTCTCGTCCACCGAACGTGCGTGCCAGGCTGCGCCCGTGGAAGGGCGAACCGCGTGGGGTGTGGGGGGGCGTGTCGCCATCAGGATGCTGCGTCCTCGACGTGCGGTGGCCGGCGCCGCCATGGGCGGGCTCGGCCGATGTGCTCCGGTGCTCTACGTAAGGTGCACGGCGCGCGGGGAAAGTGTGGGCGATGCGTCAATCCGAACGGAGACCGTGGCCGTGCGCGGCCGGCGTGATGGTAGAGATCGCCACTTCAGTGGCCACCCGCATCCGCTCCTCTCCCTGGCGCCGCGCGCGTTGTCCCTACAGACAGGAGCTGCGTACGACACCATGTTGGAGAGTGGCCGCGCCGTTTCCCTTCGCGCCCCACGCCTGCCGGGCTCACGCTCAAGGCTTTGACGCCATGTCAGCGCAGCCCACCGAGGACGCCGTGCCGGGCGCCCGATGTTCGCCGGCACTCTCGATCGCCTCCAGGAGGAGGCCTCCCATGACCCCAAAAGGCAAAAGCCAGACGAGCGACGGCACGTCGGTGAAGGCGACGCGTCCCGCTCCGGCGGCGCGCACGCGCGGCGCCACCCGAACCGCCGACGCGTCGGTCCCCATTGTGGCGAGCGACGAACGTCGCGCCACGAGCGCGGACACGCATGCCAATCACCCGCATGACCCGCACGCGCACACCCCAGCGCCACGCGAATCGCTCACCGAGCAACGGCTCGCGCATATCCCGGGCGAAGCTGGCGTCGAGGTCTACCCGTATCGGGACGACGTCGAACCCCGCGGGCCGATGAACTCGGCCAGCGTGCACCAGACCGAGTCCAAGGTGCCACACCCGCTGGGCAAGACCCGGAGCGGCGTCGCCCAACGACGTGGACGATAGACCGCGCGTGCCCGCTCGACAGCTGGAATCGGGCACGCCGCTCCTCGTGGCCCGGAGGAGCCCGTCATGCGCATCGTCTTCGCGCTCCTGATTGCCCTGCACGCGCTGATCCACCTGTTCGCCCCCGCCAAGGCGTTCGGGTGGGCGCAGTTGTCGCAGCTACGCACGCCGATCTCAGCGCTCGGCGGTTCCCTGTGGCTCGTCGCGGCCGTCCTGCTCGCCGGCGCCGCGCTCGGCGTCGCGCGCGGTGCTCCGTGGTGGTGGTGGCTGGCCCTCCCCGGCGTCGTCCTCTCGCAGTTCCTCATCACGCAGATGTGGAGCGATGCCCGGTTCGGCACCGTCGCCAATCTCCTGATCGCCATCCCCCTCGTGCTGCTCGCCCTCGACCATCGCCCGTCGAGCTTTCGCTCACGCTTCGCCCACGATCGCGACCTGCTGCTCGCGCGCGCGACGGCGCCGGCGCCGCTCGTGACCGAGACCGACCTCGCGGTGCTCCCCCCGCTCATGCAGCGCTACCTGCGAAGGGTGGGCGCGGTCGGGCGGCCGCACGTGCGCAACGTGCGAGTGCGCTTCGAGGCGCAAATGCGCGGCAGTGCGACGGCGGCGTGGATGCCGTCCACCGCCACGCAGTACGAGTTCTTCTCGCCCCCCGCACGGCTTTTCTACATGAACGCCACGCGCAGCGGTGTGCCGCTCGACGTCCTGCATCGCTACGTCGATGGAGCCGCGATGTTCCAGGTGCGGATGGCCAGCCTTTTTCCGATGGTGAACGAGGGAGGACCGGCGCTCACACGCGCCGAGACGGTGACGCTGATGAATGACGTCGTGGTGCTGGCGCCGGCAGCGGTGCTGGACCTGCCATTCACCTGGCAGCGCGCGACCGACCGCACGCTCGAGGCCACATTCGCCAACGCCGGCCACACGGTGTCGGCTTCGCTCACCTTTGACGCCGACGGCGATCTCGTCGGGTTTGTCTCCAACGACCGAAAGCAGATTGCCGGCCGCAACATCCCCTGGTCGACCCCCATTTCGGACTATCGCGTGGTGGATGGCATCCGCATCGGGACGCACGGGGAGACGAACTGGGTAGACCCGGCCGGCGAGTGGACGTACGGGAAGTTCGACATCCGGTCGGTCGCCTACAACATCGACCGGTAGGCCCCACCTCGGCAGGCGGCAGCGCCATTCGCAACTCCTGGCGGCACGGTCGCCTCTACAGGCCGTGCTCGTCGGCGATGCTGACCTGAGGGACGCGAGCCTCCCGTCGGACGCCTCCACGAGGCGGCCCCGCGTACGACCGGTATGCCAGCCGCTCGTTAGGGACTGGCGTGCGAGCCTTCGGCGACGGACATTCCCGGCGTCGCGCCCGCTCCCACGACGTGACGACGCTGCGGACCCACTCCACCGCTCACGCCCGATCCCCATGACCGACCACCTCCCCCGCCGCGACTTCTTCGCGCGCCTCGCGGCCACCAGCTTCGCCGCCGGCTTCGCGCCGTCGCTTGCCGGGCTCCCGTCGCTCGAGCGCCTGACGGGGACGGGGGACCGCTTCACGCTCCCCGCCGCCGATGACGACGCCGCCATCTTCGCCGCGGCGCGCACGCGCTTCCTCTTCCCCACCAGCGTCACCTACTGCAACACCGGGACGTTAGGCGCCATCCCGCGCGACGTGATGGACGTGGTCGTGCAGGGGATGCAGCGCCTGGAGGCCGAGCTGCCCGACTGGCCGTATTTCCAGGCCGACGGCGAACCACTCACCGGCTACCAGCAGCTCGCCGAGTTCAGGGCCGAAGCCGGCGCGTTCATCAATGCGCCGGTCGAGGAGATCGCCTTCACGCAGAACGCGACCATGGGGATGAGCTTCCTCGCCAATGGCTGCGAGCTTGCGGCTGGCGACGAAGTGCTGACGACCGACCAGGAGCACAGCGGGGGGATCGGCGGCTTTCGCCTGCGGGCCAAGCGGCACGGTGTCGTGGTGAAGGAGCTGCCGCTGGCGAGCGCCCTCGACCAGGGGCCGGAGGGGATCGTCAAGCTCTTTGCCGACGCCGTCACGCCGCGCACCAAGGTCGTGATGTTCAGCCACATCACATCGGGACGCGGCGTCGTGATGCCGGCACGGGAGCTCTGCGCCCTGGCCCACGCGCACGGCGCACTCGCCATCGTCGACGGGGCGCAGGCGGTGGGACAGATTCGCGTCGACGTGAAGGCGCTCGACTGCGATGCCTACGCGGCCAGCCCGCACAAGTGGCTCCTCGCCCCCAAGGGCACCGGGATCCTGTACATCAAGCGCGACGTGCAGCCGCGCATCTGGAACACGCTGGCCAGCGGCGAGATCGACGACAGCGCGAAAGGGGCGTTCCGCTTCATGCAGTACGGCACCGGGAGCCCGGCGGTCATCTGGGGGCTGCGGGCGGCGCTGCAGTTCATGAACACGCTCGGCATCGATCGCGTGGCCCGCTGGGATGCGATGCTCACCGCGCGGTTGCGCGCCGGGCTGGCCGCAATGCCGCACGTGAAGATGGTCTCGCCTAACGACCCCCGCCTCGCCGCCGGCATCACGACGTTCGGCATCCGTGGGCAGAACGGCCGCGTGCTGCAGGATGCGCTGTGGGCGAAGCGGATTCGCGTGCGGTCGCAGGGAGAGCCGGGCGTTCGGCTCTCGGCGCACCTCTACGTGAGCCCCGCCGACGTGGATCGCGTGTTGGAGGTGGTCGCCGGGATGAAGGGATAGGCGAGCGCGAATCGCCGGCGCGGGGCGCGAGCCGTCACAGGTTGCGGCGCTTCATTTCCTCCACCGCGAAGTGCGCCGCCCGCGCCGTCAGCGCCATGTAGGTCAGCGACGGGTTCTGGCAGCCGCTCGACGTCATGCACGCCCCGTCAGTCACAAACAGGTTGGGGACCTCCCACGCCTGGTTGTGCGCGTTGAGCACCGACGTCCGGGGGTCGCGCCCCATGCGCGCGGCCCCCATCTCGTGGTTGGCATTGCCCACGGTGCTCGGGCCGTCGGTGCGCGGCTGAATGCCGGTCGCCCCGGCGGCCTCCAGCAGCTCGCTTGCGGTGACCCCCATGTCCCGATGGATCGCCAGTTCGTTCTCCCCCCACTGCGCCTCGATGTGCAGCGACGGGATCCCCCAGCGGTCCCTGAGCGTCGGGTGAATCGTCGCGCGGTTGCGCGGGTTGGGCAGCATCTCCCCGAAGCCGGCAAAAGTCATGCGCCACGGGCCGAGTTTCGTTAGGCTGGCCTTGAAGGCGACGCCGATCCCCGCTCGAAGGTGCGATCCTTCCCAGCCACCTCGCCCCGCGCCTCCCTGGAAGCCGTACCCCCGAATGAACGCCGCGTGCGTCGTCCCGATGTTGCGGAAGCGCGGCACGTAGATCCCGTTCGGTCGGCTCCCCACGACCCGCTTGTCGGGCCACTGCTCGAAGGTGCCCGACGCGCCCCCCCACTTGATGTGGTCCATGATGTTGCGCCCCACCTGGTCGCTCCCGTTCGCCAGCCCGTTGGGAAAGGCGGGCGAAGCGGAGTTGAGGAGGATGCGGGCACTCTCGATCGCCGACGCGCACAGGAAGACAACGCGCCCGGTGAACTCGACCTCCGCACCACTCTGCGCATCGACGACCTGCGCCGCCGAGATGCGTCGGCGCTGCGGATCGTACGTGAGGGAACGGACCACGCTCCACGGACGCAGCGTCAGGCGTCCCGTGGCCTCGGCTGCAGGAAGGGTCGAGTTGAGCGACGAGAAGTACGACTTGCTCACGCAGCCGCGGTGGCAGGGCCCGCAGTAGTGGCAGGCGCTCCGCCCCAGGTGTCGCTGCGTGACGACCGCCACGCGCCCGATCGTCATCAGCCGCTCGCCCTTGAACCGATCGGCGATCCGCTCGCGCACGTGCTGTTCGGCCACGTTGAACGGCATCGGCGGGAGGAATTGCATGTCGGGGAGATGCGCGAGTCCCTCGGCCATCCCCGAGACGCCGATGAAGCGCTCGACGCGATCGTACCACGGCGCGATCTCCGCATAACGAATCGGCCAGTCGACGGCGACCCCATCGCGCAGGTTCGCCTCGAAGTCCAGGTCGCCCATGCGGTAGACCTGCCGCCCCCAGATGATCGACTTCCCCCCGACCTGGCGCGCCCGCAGCCAATCGAACGGGCGCTCGTTCGAGGTCGTGTACGGGTTGTCGAGATCGTCGGTCCAGAACTGGTGCGACAGTTCGTCGAAGGTGACCGAGCGACGTTGCACCTGCTGCCGGGCCTCGACGAGCCGACGATTGCCGAGTCCGCGGTAGCGCATCTGGAACGACGCACGATGCTCGCTGTAGTCCCGCTCGGGATCGATCGGGCGCCCCGCCTCGAGCACGAGCGTGCGGAGCCCCAACTCGGTGAGCTCCTTGGCGGCCCATCCGCCGCTGATGCCGGAACCGATGACGATGGCGTCGAAGTCGCGTTGCTGGCTCGAGGACGGCATCATCTCACCTCACCGGTGCCGCGCCATCGTAGCGCATCGGGCGCGGCAGGCTGTGCAGCACCTCGCGCATCCCGGGCTCGGACGTGCAGAAGCCCCAGACCGTGAGGTACTTGAGCACCGCGAACCAGTGCGCGTTGGCCGCGGCCCCCGCCGTGCGTCGGAGCGTCGTGACCTCGTCATCGAGCGCCTGCACCATCTCTGCCTGCTGCGTCGCGGTCGCGTCGGTGAAGGCGACGCCCCGTGTCGCCCGGCTCGTCGCATCGAGTGCCGCCAGCCCCGCCCTGAATCGCTCGGCGTCCGGCGCGGGATACCACTCGGCGAGCATGACCTCGACGAAGTCCGCGACCCGCGCGTCGGTCGCCCCCGGCGTGTCGGTGCGTGGGATGATGCACTCTGCTGCGGCCTCGACGATGCGCCGTTCGGCTGGCGTCAGGAACTCCGCGCCGCGTGGCTCGCTCGTTAGGCGCTCGTGTGTCGACGCCCCGAGTGTCGAAAGTTCCCGCGCCGACAGTCGTTGGAATGCGACGAGCCCTCCCGTGGCGACCATCCACTGCAGCAGCACGCGTCGGTCCATGTCACAACTCCTCGCGCATCAGGTCGGGTAGCCGATCGACATCAGGTAGTCCTTCGAGACCTGCGCGCACCGCTTGGGGGTGAGCGCGGGTCCGGTCACGGCATCCAGTTCCACGATCCCCCAACCGTCGAAGCCCGTGCGCGCGACTTCGGCGAGCACGCCGCGCACATCCACCTCACCCTTCCCCAACTCGACAAAGCGGTACGCGCGCCCGTTCGTCGTCGACGGGGAACGGACGACATCCTTCAGGTGAAGGAAGGCGAGCCGATCGGCATGCTGCCGCACCGCCGCCACCGGATCGCCCCCGGCGGCCTGCCAATGCGCGATGTCGAGCAGGAGGCGCACGTGGCGCGCGTCGGTTCGCGCGAGCACCCCCTCGACCTCGTCAGGCGCCTGGCCGAGGTTCCCCATGTGGTTGTGATACGCCAGCGTGAGCCCGAGGTCGGCGACGCGCGCGCCGAGGGCGTTGAGTCGGCGCGCCATGGCAGCGTGATCGGCGCCGGTTGGCGCGCGATCGCGCGGACGCTCGTCCACCACCTGCAAGAATGTCCCGCCACACGCGCGCACGAAGCGCGCATGTCGCAGGTGCAGCGCCAGGTCGTCGTCGAAAGTCTCGGGAGCGAGCCGCAGCGCTCCGCTCGAGAAGGCCACGAACGACAAGCGCCGCGACGCCAGCAGCTCGGTCAGCACCTCCGGGCGCGTTCCCCAACGCTCGAATGCGGCGGTGCGGAGCTGAATCCCCCGGAAGCCGAGCGAGGCGATCTCGTCGACCGCCACATCATCCTGTCCCCCCCAGGTGATGGCCGCATAGCCGAGTTTGAGGGAGGGGGCGCCCAAGGGGTGCAGCGACCTGGCGAGGGCCGGGAGGGCGAGCGCTCCGGCGAGGAAGTCACGACGTTGCATGCCCGAACGTATGAGAGTGAGTGGGGAGCGCAAGGTGAAACCGCGAGAAGCCACCGCACGAAGCTACGGGGCGAATCCCTCCGGCATTCGCGCCTCCTGCGCCGCGCACCCCAGGCGCTCGATATCGTCCGCTCGATCGGGATAGCCCCGCCGCAACACATCGCGCTCGCCCCCTTCGTACATCGCGCCGGTGAACCCCGGCGCCATCGTGCACCCAAACAGCGCATAGCGTCCTCCGGCCACGAGGTGCCCCGCCTGCCAGCTCCCCGCCGGGACGACGACCTGTACGTGCTCCCCGGCCAGCGGGTTCGCGCCCATGATCACGTCCTCACTCGAGCCGTCGGGATGGAGCAGCACCAGTCGCAGCGGATCGCCGCCATAGAAGTGCCACACCTCGTCCACGGGCAACCGGTGAAAGAGCGACTGGCTGGGCGGATCGTCACAGTACATCGCGATGATCGCGGTGCCGTGCGGTGATCGGTCCGCGAACTCGGTCGGCGACCGGTACGTGCTCACGAACAGCGTCCCCTCGGCGGGAAGCGGAACCATGCCGAAGTGGGCGATGAGCGCTGCGGCCTCGGGATGCACGGCGCGCCCCATCACGCCGAGACGTGCCGCGCCCACACCTCGTCGAGCAGCTGCTGCGTGCGCTGCGACGCGCGCATGCTCGCCTCCACCGCTTCACCGCGTGGTTCGCGCGAGAGCTCGGCGAAGTTCTCGAGCAGTTGCACGAGCTGTCGGCGGATCGCCGGGACGCGCTCGACGGTGATGCCCGATGGATTCACGACGCCGTGCTGGTGTTCAACTTCGGCCACATGACCGGCAAGCGGGATCGCGAAGCCCCCGGCCCAGTCGAGCACGAAGTCGTCGAGTCGCACGCGTCCGTCGGTCCCCATCAGGTGCAAGTCCATCAGGCACGTCCCGATGTCGAAGGCGACATCCCACGTCGCCGTGCAGCCACCGCTCAGCTGCAACACTCCATCGCTGCGCACTACCGCCCCCGACTGCGCGTCGCGCCGCGCGATGGCGAGCGCCTGCGTCAGCGTCGAGTCGTCCGGCGTGAACTCGACGAGCGCCCGCATCGCGTACCACCCCATGTCGCCCCAGGCGCCTGTGGGTTCCAGCGATGGATCGTGACGGATGTTCGACCGATCCATCGACGGAAAGGTGAAGGTGGCGTTGAGCGCCAGCAGCGTGCCGATGCGCTCCTGCAGCGTGCGACGCAGGAGCAGGTGCCGGGGATGGTGCACGAAGTGCGTGGCATCGAGGAAGGCGACCCCGTTGGCCCGGCACGCCTCCACGATCGCCGCGTGCGCCGCCGAACTCGTGAACGGCTTCTCGGCGAGCACGTGCTTCCCCGCATTCGCCGCAGCGACGGCAATCTCGGTGCGGGCCGTGGTCGGCGTGGCGATGTACAGCGCATCGATCCCCTCCCAGGCCACGAGCGCGCGCCAGTCGTCGAACGGTCGCGCCTGCGCGCCGAGGGCATTCGCTTCAGCGAAGGCGACGGCGCGGGACATGTTGCGGCTGGCGACACCAGCGACAACGACGCTTTCGGTCTCCCGCAGCGCTGCGGCGACCATCCCCGCGATGTAGCCGGTGCCGACGAAACCAAGGCGAAGAGGGGGCGTCATGACGAGTGCATCCCGGAGGCGTTGAATATGCAATGAGATCAGGAAGCTTCGGTGAAGCGCACTTCGAAACCAGCGATGTGGTCTCCGCTGCGAAGTTCGTACACCGGATAGCTCCCGTCACCCTCTCCGGACGGAATCACCAGCAGTTGCGCACCTCCCCCGGTCACGACCAGCGCAGGACGCTCCCGCACCTCGAGCAGTTCAAGCGCGAACGCTTCCCGACGGTCCGGCGGAACGCGCTTGAGGAACGTTTGACGGTCATGGATCGCGAGCGAAGCGTGGTCGACGTCGACCGCGGCCACCCTTCGTGCCGAAAGCGCGCCACTCCCTTCCCGCACCACGCGCACGGCTGCAACCACCGGCCACTCCCCGCGCGCCGAAAGCCGCACCTGCACCTCCACACGGAAGCGACCGGGCTCCACCTGCAGGGACCAGCTCGACGACCGCTCCGGCAACTCGCCGAGGTCGCACAGCGTGAGGTATCGCCCCTTCACTTCGAACGGCGCGCACGGTAGCCACGTGTCCGCGGCCGCGGTGGTGGCAATCGTCGCCTGCCGACCGCGTGCCCCGAGGAGCGTCATCAGTGCCGCATCGCAGCTGCGAAGTTCGATGAGAGGCTTCGTCGCCACCGCCCGCGGCGGCGCATAGTCCAGGGCGGCGAGAAAGTCCGGATCCGCACCCTGCACGATGCCGATCATGGACGTGATCGACGCCTCGCTCGTGCAATCCCTCGTGCGTTTGTGCTCGAGGGTGTCCCAGGAGTAGAGCATCTCGCCAAGCACCCCCGCACGCTTCGGGTCCGGGAGCCAGAAGCGCAGGTAGCGCCCCTTGGTATCCGTGGCGACGACCCCGTCCACAGGGAAGCCGGGCAAGTTCCGGCGACACTCCTCCGTGAGCGCGACAAACGAGGCCATGCTTGCATCCGGCTGGAGCGCGCCCAGCACCGGGTGCGCCAGGATGCGTTGCACGCGCCGATCGCCGAGCAGCGCCTTGTAGCGCGGAGGGAAGGCGACACCGAGCGTCGACTCCGCCGCCGCAATCTCCTCGGCGATGATGGGGAACCACGGCATGACTCAGGGTCCGCGTCCGAAGGTGAGTCTCAGGGCGACACGCGCATCGCTCAGCCGCAACGCCGGCGATGGTCGCACCCCAATATCGGACTTTGGACGAGCGAGATGAATGGCGACGGGAGCCGGACGCGTGTACTGCACGCCGGTGCACGTCCCGCCGTCGCCCCTGCGCTAGTCCTCCACTCGCGCATTCGTGTCGTACTGCATCGCCCCCGCCACATTCCCCTCAGTATCGCGGAACCAGATCAGGTGCCCAACGGTCGGGATCGTCGTGCGCGGCATCAGGATCGTCCCGCCCAGTGCGACAACCGCCTTCTCCACGGCGCGCACATCGGGCACACCGATGGTGCACTCGAAGCCGTTCATCTTCTCACCGTCGATGAGCGTCCGACGCCCCTGCAACGACGCCATGGGCGCGCCGGGATCGGTCGCGCCACAATCGATCATCCAGAAGCCGGGCGGCCCCCAGGCGTTGAAGCTCCAGCCAAAGACGCCAGCGTAGAAGGCGCGCGCCCGTGTGGTGTCGTCGGCATTGATCGCGAAGTGGCAAAGCGGTGTGGCGGGGCGCGAGGGGTTCGGCATTGGAGGGCGCTCGGCAGTGAAGGGGACGGTCGGTACGACGACGACCGCGAAACTACGATCTGGCCCGAGGGAGCGGCTCCCGCCAGATTGCCAATTCATGTCGCAATCCCGCCAGCCCCCTGCTCAGTCGCCCCCGCAGCTCCGCGCCGTCTCGATCGGTTTCAGCTCCGGCTACCACTGGAAGCTGAACGGCACCGACTGGGGGGTCCTCACCTGGGCATCGCGCGGTGTCATCAGCGTCACCGTCGACGACGCCATCTGGGCCGTCCCGCCGCAGCAGGCCCTCTGGCTCCCCCCCAACGTCGCGCACAGCGTGCGCATGGCCGGGCGCGGCGCGCTGCGGCAGGTCTTCATCGCGGCACCGATCTGCCGGCGCCTCCCAGCCACCCCGCGTGTCATCCAGGTCCCACCGCTCCTGCGCGAGCTGCTGCGCCGCGTTTGTACCGTCGGCACGCTCGACCGCCGCGTGGCCGAACAGCGGCGACTCTTCGACGTGTTGCTCGACGAACTGGTGGAAATGCCGCTGCACCCCGTCGAGCTCCCCATGCCGCGCGACCCACGCGCCCGCCGCGCCGCCGACTTCGTCTGCCGCGATCCGTCAGCCTCACACGACGCCGATCGGGTGGCGCGCGACGCCGGCGCCAGCGTGCGGACGCTCGAACGCCTCTTTCGTGCCGAAACCGGGCTGTCGTTCGGTGCGTGGCGCCAGCGGGCCCGACTCGTGCACGCCATGACGCTCCTGGCCGACGGACACTCGGTCACGCAGGTGGGCTCGGCTGTCGGGTACGGCGGGACGAGCGCATTCGTCGCGGCGTTCCGACGAATGGTCGGCGTCACCCCCGGACGCTACGCGTTGCCGGCGCGGTGATTCTCGCGTTCGCCTGACACGCCACGCCTAACGCGTGGCGTAGGCCTGACGGTGCTCACCGCGCCTCCACCACGCGCTCGACCGCGGCCTGCAGGATACTCATGAAGTCCTGGGCGTTGGTCACCACGCCGACGGCCTGGTGCGTCCCCCGGTCCTTGAGCTTGCTCACCAGGAACTCGCTC
>Ga0075156_10001085_pt1 | contig 14581 bp, 11 predicted proteins | sample JI81AbrownDNA_FD_70966 | JGI IMG/M metagenome (GOLD analysis project Ga0075156, IMG submission 70966) | Wastewater effluent complex algal communities from Wisconsin, to seasonally profile nutrient transformation and Carbon sequestration -... | ecosystem: Engineered > WWTP > Effluent > Algae...
AAAAAAAACCAGTCAGATTAAGTCTCATCGAAATCAATTTTTAGAAATACAAATTTAAGATTCTAGGCTCTGTATCCGAATCAGAAAAATCAAAATTTACGTAATCGCGAACGTTAAATGTACGACCCGTTGTCTTTTCTCCAAAAAAATTACCATGAAGGAAAGAATGTACGGATTCGACAGCTCGTGTAACTTTAATGTTCTTTGTTAATCCGAACTTTTCCCAAATTTCATTTTCAGTTAGAGTCAAAAATGTATCATCATTGATGAATGTCCTAATTGTTTCCTTCCCTAAACTTGGAAAGGATGCGGAAGGAGAAACGAGACCATCCAAAGGTTTACCTCGTAATCGTTCGTACAATGCGGTATTAAAAACCTCTTGTCCAATAAAAACCCCTACTTTCCACCCGGGGACAATCCATGTACGGTCTTGTGAAATCTCACCTTTATCTAGAACGAGCCCTTCCTCATCTGTGAGAAGTGACTTTCGTATCAAAGGGTCCATCACCTTACCATCAGGCGCGAAAGGAATCGCTACATTATACAAAGGACCATTCGGATCAATAACAAGTGTTCCTCGAACTACCTTTGGTGATGGCAAAATTATCGTTCCTGCAAGAATCGGTACGTTGTACTCCTTTGCCAGTCGAGAAAATGTTTGGGTATAGACATCTGCCATTCTCTGGGATTTATATCGAAGTGTAGCTTCCCATTTGGCCGCGGGCTTTTTTGAAAATGAAAGAAAGCTTAAAATATCATTCTCATGTTTCGAGACAACTTCATCCATTGCAATCTTCCAGTTTTCCTTTTCAAAAACTGACTCTTTTTCATCTAGTAATACAAGACCAGTTCCAATGTGTTCTGGGAATATAATGATAGTTTTGCGATCATAAATATTCGCGGATTTTCCCGCCTTTAATAATTCCTCAATTCTTTCCGTCCACCATTCTGGTTTCGCAAAATCTTCCGTTCTCAGAAATACCTGCATTGAAATGATATTTCCATATTTTCTGTCAGTTCCATTTGTACGAATTGGAATGGTACTCCAAGTTACCTCTGGACGTTTGACCTCATTTTCATTTTTCGTTTCAACTCTGACTATGTTAATTTCAAATTTTGGAATTGGGACATCCGAATTTCTAAGCAATTTCGCTGAAAAACCTGTGAGTACAATCAGTAATAGAAAAAAAACGATTTTAATAGGCGGAACGTATAAATTATGCATATTCTTTTAAATATATCCTAACAGCATCTAACATATACTCAGTGAATAAAGGTGATGGATTATAATTTTTAACATCAACCCATTCCAAGAAATCATGTTCATCAGAAATATGAATTATCCCAGACTCTAACTGTGCATGATAACCAAGAATGACACATGGAATATTTCCTTCATTAACTCTATGCTTCTGAATCATAAAGGGTTTTGGATCTACTTTCACTTTTATTTCAGAGCCTAATTCCTCTTGGATTTCTCTTTTAATACTATTCATCCAGTTATCAAAGAATTCATCCTCATCCATTCTGCCACCGGGTAAATCACCGAACCCTGATTTTCTATCTCGCATAACAAGAAGTTTGTTTCCATCCCGCAGAAATAATTTTTGAGTGATTTGAAAAAAACCATGTTTACTCAAATCGGTTCACCCCATTGGTTTATCACATGATCAATCGCATACACCTTTGGTTCAGGAAGGATACCTTTTCTAAATTGGTTTACCATACCCAAAGAAGCGCTCGTGAGTTGCGAAATGATCGGATCCATCGATTCTGTAGGGACTCCGAAAAAGAGGAAGTTGATCGGGCTACCATCGCTTAACAAATAAATTATCTTTTCAATAGAAATTCCATCCCTTTCAAATTGAAAGAGAATTCGGGAGCCTAAGTCCATTTGCGTTTGCGGATCCAAAATTCGATCAAAACTTAACTTTACAGCTGTCTGATTTAACATAGCAATTTCAGCGCCATTCAGTTGGTTCAACCAGTCATTAAAATCACTAAACTCTGCTGTTTTCGTGGATCCAGAAATTAAAAATAAGGCAGGTGTATTACCATTTAAAATCCAACTCTCAAAATGTCTTTTTTGAATGACACTTACACCAGTGACTCCAATCACCATATCGGAATTATACCATTCATCATTGCTAATATTTTCAAAATTCTGATACGAATAAGATTGATTCGTTTCTAATTTCAAATCAACGTTCGTTATTTTTCTATTCGATTCATGCAATCGGCCATCAATCAAATATTTCTGCAAATATTTTCCAATATTACCTTCTGAACCTAACAAAACAATCTTTCGTTTAGATAGAACCTTTCCCAAACCGTGTAATGTATTCTCTATGGCATTTAGAATGGAATAAGCAACTTCTTTCGACTCTTCCTTTGTCTTTTCATTTGAAACGGCAATCGTAAAGGCTGGAAAGGCTAATCTGTTTTCAGTTCCACCTACTTTCATTAGACGATCATAACCATTTCTCGTATGCTCTATAGTGCCGACAAGCCTCTCTGAAAGAAAAGAAACGAGCGAAGTAGATTTAAATGCACTGGGACAATCAATCCAAAATTCATCACAAAACTCTTGTAAACTTTTTTTCTCTAAACATCTTTGGTTTAAAAAAGGAGCAATGTAGCCCCCGTCTTCTACTAATAATACCTTTTCTCCTGAGACGTTAAGAGAGAAAATTTTCTGCAAAAACAAATACGTAGCCAAATATCGCATTGCATCAAAAAAACCAAATTTTGCTTCTTCCAATCTATGTTTAAACTTCGCATGTATGGCAAAATCGCTATATAAAGGAGAAACGCCATAATAAGGTTTATTTTGATTTGTCATTTTAAACTCCAGACCTGCCATAAAAAACTGCTCGGTAGGGATATCTAAAAGTACATCTAGGTAAATTGGCGGTATATTTCCACCATACTTGACAAAGGCGACATCGACAGATTTGGCTTTCAATCTTCTAAAAGTTTCAATCAATGAAATAATTTCAGATGTTATATGATGAATCAGAAAAATATGAATTCCATTAAAATCAATATTATGATTCTCTGCGTTAGCAATTTTTTCAAGTTGTTGCATACGCTTGAGATAGAAGCTAGAATCAATCTGCGATCGTTTTTTATTGAAACTGAAATTTAAGACTCTATCTAAACGTGAAAGATCAATGAAGACTTCTGCCCTACCTAATTTAGCTAAAATTGTGTCTCCATCTTTAATGATTTTCGCTATGTCTGAGTCTTCCAAAATGAGAATTAGTTTTTTCATCATCGGAAGAGCATTCTCTGGACTCGAAGAAATCAATAGCTGACGAAACTGATCTTCCCAGTAAAAATTAATATGCGTTAATCTGCCAAAGGGTGTTTTTTCTATTTGTTCAAAAACTCTACTAAAATTTCTATTTTCTTCTTCAAAAAAAGACTCACCCTTTTGAGCAGCATTCAAAATGCTATTTGTAAGCGATTCACTTATCTTAGAAAGGCCAGCAATGTATGTCCTACGTCCAATTTCATCGATTCTTTCATGCGTTAGTTGGCTTAGATTCAATGAAGAATCCTCGGAAGAATCAATTGTGATTCTTAAAAAAAAGTCTCCGGTGTTTAGATTATTAGGAACCCTTTCCAAGAGAATTTGGTAATTAACAATTGTTTCTTTATCCATTTCGTAAAATGGAAATAACAAGGCAATCGATGGGTTAGTTCTTCCGTCTTCACCATAAAATTCGGGATGCAGCTTTCTAGCAATTGATTGGCGTTGAAAAGTACCGAGTACGATTCGTAAATCGTCTTCAAACTGAGACCGATAAAGAATCCACTCTTTGAGCACTCCAGCTTTCGCATAAACTTGGACATGCTGGATATGCATATCAATGAGCTCATGGTTAATATTCGGATTGATTTTATATACAAAGGCAACATCTCCAGGAACGGAGTGCAATTGGTTTCCTATTTCTTCTGCTAGTGATCGAGAAAGAATGGAAAGACCGAAAAAAATCCTTAGATTACTTAAATCAAGTTCCCAGAGATGTTCTCCAGTTTGAACCAGCGATGGGCCTAGAGAAGTTTGTATTTCTTTTTGTCTCATAATAATTGATTAATCGAAATTAACGACCACCTTAACAGAGGAAGGTTCCTTGGCTTTTGAATAGGCTTCCGATAATTGCGTAAAATTATAATTATGCGAAATCATGTTTTCTTCTAATGCCTTCATTACCTCAGGATTTTCTTTCAAAAGTTTTAATGCATAATGAAAATCTCCGCATCGAGAAGATCTTATCATTTTACCAGACTGAAAAAATGCTCGTGTTTCCTTAGTTTCACCTGTCCAGGAGGATTCATTGTCGCTATCAACTAAAATTACGCTTCTCGGCCGAACCAAAGATGTCTCCTCGCCAATTTTAGGTCGGATCGCCTTGCCAATTTCATCGGGTCTACCTACTAAAACTATATCGAAACGCGGAATCTTGTTTAGAAAATCTTCCGAATGTAATATCTTCTGGGCATCTTCTAAATCACCCGTAAAAACTTTTAAATGACTAGGAATTTTATCTTTCCACTTTTCATAAATACTTGAAAAAACAAATATTGTTTTATTGGTTCTGGTGTCACTCGGCCAATGAAAGTTCATATGATCGACACTAGCAGGTAAAATTGACAATTCATCGACCACAAGTTCTGTTAGATGATTTAAGCCACCCATGGTTTGGCCATTTGTCGTTTTAAGATGTACTTCTCGTTTTGAAAATTTTAGTGCCGAAACAAATCCTGTCGTCGTACTGGTAGTATCGTAAATAATATCAAATTTATCGCTCAAAGTATCTGTTGTTTCATGACGAAGATCATAAACATCATCAGCGCCCATTTTTTTAGCCAGATCAATCAAATGATCATGACGTATAATGGCAGCTATGCGAAAGTTAGATTTTGTTGATTGGCGATGAGCTTTTAGTGCAGCAAGAATCAGACTTCCTAAACGCCTTGGTCCAAGAACTGCTACAGTATCTCCCTCTCTCGGAGGTGAGGCAATAATTGCTTGTAAGGCGGCCGCGAATGGCTCCATTAACACGGCTACTTTCTCTGAAAGACCTTCAGTTTCAATCGCAGCAAACTGCGGAGCTAATATATATGGTCCGAATCCTCCAGGTAGTCTATCAATTCCGAGAACTTTTCGCTCAGGAGAATGGGTCGGAATTCCATTTTCGCAAAATGCATCCGTTTTTTTATCTCCACGTGCAACATAAGTATCATTTATTTCGATTACATACTGCTTTTTCGCATCTTCACCAACACTTTCAGCTAAGACCTCGTGACCTATGATCTGCGGTAAAGGATGAGGTAAAAATCTTCTGTCAATATCTGTCGAACAAACTCCACAGGATTTTGTTTTTAATAATTTATAACCTGGACCAACCTCTAAATATGGTTTACCGTCGCGAAAAACTTTCCAACCTAATTCTAAGCTGCCGTCGTATTCGTATTCGGCTTCAACAAATGAATCGTCAGAAGTATAATCTAAGGCCTTGAATTTGATCTGCATCTATCTATTGTTGATAAAAAACAAAAGAATGATCGTCAATGTAAAAAATGTAAGGTTCAAGAGAAAACCTTGCTGAATCTCATTTCGCTCCCTTCTATCTAAGAAATAGGCAGTGATAAACACAGAAAAGAAACCACCAAGATGAGCCCAGTGAGCTACGTAGTCACGTGCAAATAAGTTCGTGATATCAGAATAAATACTGAGCCAGGCAAATAAAAAAACGGGGAAAGGAATTACATTCGATTTTGTGATTGGAAATCGAAAAGGGGAGAGCAATGCGGCGACACAAGCTAGACCAGAAATTGCACCACTGGCACCAACAACAGGAGTCCTATCACCTAACAGGAATCCTCTAACTATCCAATCGCCGAATACTGATAAAAAACCTGCCATAAAATAAAATAGAAGCCACCGAGTCTTTCCAACTCTATTTTCTACGACTCGTCCCAATACTAATAGGTAAAACATATTCGAAAACAAATGAGAGAACGAAGAATGAAAAAATGTACTCAGAATCCAATTGAGCGGTTGAAATTCGCCAGGTGTCGCTATAAAATAACGATCAATCGCATGTGGGAAAAAGAGTATCATGAATGGAAATAAGCAGATCATGAATACCGCAAAACCTGCAGTTAAAGGAAATTGCCAGATGTATGACATTTAATTTAAATTCCTACTTCGATGCCGTAGCAGGCAACTTTGCTTCTTCTGGTCTTCTGACATAAGCTGGATCATAATTTGGTATAGCCGTTGCCAATTCATGAAGATCTGGTTGTTTCCAAATTCCGTCATAATAACTAATCTCAGAATAAGAATCAAAATTACTATCATACAAAAATTTCAAATATTTTTCGCGATCTCGGATAATTATACGATTCACTTCCGAAACCAAACCAGCAAAACTTCTGTTCTCTCGATTCAATTCATCAATAGAATCATGTAAGAGCCCAAGCATTACGATATATTTTTCTGCCTGTTTCAAAGATTTTAAAGAAAAAGAAAGTTCTTGTAATTTCATTAAATACAAATAAGGCCGTATGTTTTTTCCTACCAATAACCGTTGCTTGGCGACTGCAATCTCTCGGTATCCTAATCTAAGGTAGAGACGAGTTTCTGTTTTTTCTTTCCCATTAGCAAGTCGAGCCAGGCGACCAAGTTCTTCATCAAGTTCCTTAACTTCTTCATCTAAAACCATTATGTAAAGAGCTATGAGTAAACCTTGAGTCCTTCTAAGTTCTGCGTAGGAGCGACCTAGGTCCATTTGTAAGTGAAGGATCTCTGATTCAATATGATGTTGAACACACCTTTTGAAATATTTTTTTTGCTCGTCCGATCCACGGTTCGTGATGGTTGAACTTAGAATTTTCAAAAATTCATAATTGTCTTTCAGGCCGTAACTCACTCGAATCAGTTGCGTAGCTTTGCTCGACTGGTCCGGAATAGATTCAGTTACGGTAACTAATAACAATACGAGAATGCTAGCAATTCTTACCATCTGTGTCCCTATCTTCGGTCAACTTTTGAATTCATTAACAAGATAAAAAAGAAAAGACATTGTAGTATCCTTTCCGAAGATTATGTCTAAAAGTCTATGGCTATTTCATTAAATTCACTCCCCTCCTCTCCGATGGAATCGATAGAAATTCTCAAAAGTGAGATGGACACGCCGATCTGGGAAAATAGACTTTTAGAATTAATGAAACTGGCAGCCAAGGGTGAAAAGAATACTTGGGCGCTCATTTATCAGTTAGTTCGTGAGGCTGACTCGGGCCGCCTAAGCTGGGGGTATCATAAAACAATACTCAGCGGTTTAGTTTACATGCTTTCTTACGTAGGAGATAGCAAAAGTTATAGAATTTTAGTAAACTACGTAAAATCTCTCGATCGTCCCATTCCAATAGGTGCGCTAGAATTAATCGCCGATCTGTTACCCACATTTCCAGAACTTGACATGAAAGAAATTTTTGACATAGCTGATCACAATGATGAATTAAAATCTGCGTTTGGAGTCATGTCGCTCACGAAGCTAGCCTTAGAAAACCGACTGACAGAAGAAGAAAAATCGAAAACCAAAGTTTTTTTATCAAATTATAAAAACCATAAGTATTATTTATCAGATATCATCGAAACGACTTTGGAATTTTTATCCGAGGAGGATCACTCACCCTCTGATTTTCTGAATGATTTAGAAGGTTTGTATCAATGAAAGCTGCAGTATTACACGCGGGTGAAAGATCCCTTAAAATTGAAAATTTGTCTATTCCACCAGTTCTCCCGAGACAAGTAAAAGTGAAAGTGAAAGCATGTGGAATTTGCGGGTCAGACATTCATTTAATCCTGCATGGAAAAATGAAAGCAAGTTACTCTCCTTGCGTTCCAGGACATGAAACATCGGGTATCGTTGTCGAGTTAGGTGAAGATATCACTAATTTTGCTATTGGAGATCGCGTTGTTGTTAGCGCCGGCACCTCTTGCGGACACTGTGTTCATTGCAGATCGGGTCGACAAAACTTATGTGAGGAGATTGGAGTACTCGGTTTCAATCAACGAGGAGGATTTGCAGAGTTTCTTGTTATTGAGGAGAGATATTTACACAAGCTTCCAGAATCCATTCCCTTCGCCCAGGGAGCGATTCTTGCGGATGCAGTCTCCACACCATATCATGCCATTAAGTACCAAGGTGAACTGAAACCAGGTGAAACGGTTGTTATCATAGGGTGTGGGGGTCTAGGAATCCATGGAGTTGCGATCGCAAAGGCTCTTGGCGCAGGAATGATCATAGCGGTGGATATCGATCGCGGCTCCCTCGAAAATGCTCTTGCATACGGAGCCAATGAAGTGATTCTTTTGGAAAAAAATACTCAGTTAGGCAAAATATTAAAAGAACGAACGAAAGGTGTCGACTTAATCGCAGATTTTTCCGGATTTATGTCTAATATCGAGAGTAGCATTAGAGCCATGAACCGGGGCGGAAGAATCGTCTTAGTTGGAATTGGAAGATCAAAGTTAGAAATTCCTATGCCATTTTTTCTGATTGAAAGACAGATTCGCATAACTGGTTCCTACGGTTCCGATCAAAGAGCGATACCTGAACTTATTGAACTCTACTTAAATAAGAAAATTGATTTAACAAAATCGATTTCAGGAATACATAAATTAGAAGATGCGAATGAATATTTGCATGCTTTAGAAGAAAAAACTGGCAACCCCATACGATTTATTTTAAATCCTGAATTATAAAATTATTTTATCTCTATCATGATATAAGAGACATCATCCTCTTGAAATTTCCATGCTTTTGAATAGGAATAGAATTCCTTTTGAATCAGTTTATGAAAATGAAGAAATGATTCATTACGATTATCCCAAAGAATTTGTTTTAAACGCTCCTCTCCGAGTGCGCCTAATGTTGGATTGTTTAAATCAGGAATCCCATCAGTAAAAAGGAAAATTCTATCTCCAGGTTCCAAGTTTAGTTTTCCCACCGCATATTCTGAATCAGGAAAAATTCCAAGTGGTCTCCCCTTGGTCGTAAAATCGAGCAAATAGGGAGAACTCATTCTAATTAGATAAAAATGGGGATGTCCAGCATTCACATAGGACAATACCTTTGAATCCATATCGATATATAAAAAGGAAGCCGTAATGAACATTCCTCTATTTTTCCCAAAAAGATTTCTGTTCATCGAGTTAAACACTTTTGCAGGGTATTGGATGTAAGGCAATGTCGCCGTAAAAGCCATCTTTGACATTGCCGCTACGACGGCAGAAGAAATTCCATGGCCAGCCACATCACAAATCAAGACTCCCCAATTTCCCATGCTATCATTTATATAATCAAAATAGTCACCTCCAATAGAATGAAGGCTGTGATGAAAACTAACTATATTAATATTGTTATCACTTTTCTCCAGATCCGACAGAAGTGATTTCTGTAGTTCCTTTGCTAAGAGTAAATCTTTATCTATATCAACTAACCGTTCTAATTCTTTGTTTTTTGTCAAAAGTTGTTCATTTATGAGATCCAAAGTTTTAATCATATCTAAATAGTATTTAAAAACGAAAAAGGAAAAGGAAGACACTCCAAGCCAAAAACCAATATGAATGACTCTGTATTTGTAAGGCAAAATCTCTAAATCCACCAATGTGTCATGTGTACCTGCGAGAACTAAGGATAACAATCCAAAGGCGATTAAGCCATATCGAAGCTGCCCGCGGAAAAAAACATAAATCGAAACAATCAAAACACAGATAGCTTCAAATATCATCCACGAGCCAAAATCCCATTCAGCGTTTAAATAAGAAATTTCTGGGCTTGAGTTTTTTAATAAAAAGTAACCATATATAAACAAATGTAAGATGAAGAAGGTCCTAAATAACTTCTTAAAGAATGGCGGAAAAACTTCTCCCAAAAATAACAATAACAAAAGTGGACAAATTACATAATTTAGGTATTGAATGGAAGAAACATAAGAATATTGGGATTGTAATGAGTATCCAATGAACCCATTCGTTCCTTCTATGAGAGCACTACTAAACAGAAGTAATGAAAAATAGAAATTCAGTATCGTTTCCTTTCGTAACAAATAAATTCCCAAAAACAAAAAGGATAAAAAAAATAATACCGGAGTGAGAAAGGAGCGCCACAAATTATCACTTAAAAGTCCGACAAGAGCATGCGAATGTTCCATAAAACGAACATCTCGATCTAAACCAATGAAAGGTTTATAGTCCGAACGACATCGTATATAGATGTAACCTTTGCTCTCATTTTTAAGAGGAATTATATGAGGAAAAACGTAATCGGTATTGTTAAAAGTGTAAGCTAAATCATTTCCCTGAAATACTAAAATCCTCTCAATGGCAATTTCAATATAGAGTGCCGGGTTTTTATACTTAGCTAAGTTTGAATCAGGGAAACGAATCCATAAATCATGTTCAGGGATAGGCTCTAAACCTAGTTTTAAATCATCAAATCTTGTCCAAGCGGACGGTAGTAAGAACTTTGGTTGCGCGAGATTCTGTTTTTTATCCACCCATAAAAATTCAGGTTTTTCTTCATAAATCGTGTCACCATCGACGATCGATTCTTTACAATTAAAATGGAATAAAATCGAGGTCAAAAGGTATGCCCCGAGAAAACTCTTTCTCCATTTTCCTGATGTAATAAGTTTGACTTCTAACAAATTTCTATACCATGATGGAGAAGCAGGATCAATGTACATGAAATCGATTCGATTCCTAATCTTTTTTTCACTACTACTCATTTCCCTTTCATTTTCCCTTCACTCACAAGTCCAAGAAAACCCTACAGCGAAGGAAGTGATCAGTCAAGATAAGATGCAATGTTATTCGATACCCACAGAAATCGATTCACTAGAATATCAAAAGTCTGTGAAATGCATCACTAAAGATGCTATTTGTTATATCATCCAAGGATTCGCGATGAGCTGCATTCCTAGATCCGGCAAATATCCGTTAGAATTACCCGACTTGACACCAAAACCCGTTTATCCTTAAGGCATACAAGAATGAAAATTAAAACTAAAATTACGGAGATGTTGAAAATCGATTTGCCGATCATTGCAGCTCCCATGTTTCTCGTTTCCTATCCGGAACTCGTAGTTGCCGTTTCCGAAGCTGGCGGAATTGGCTGTTTTCCTTCCTTAAACTATCGAACTCCTGAGCAATTAAAGGAGGGACTGCAAGAGATTCGATCAAAAACGAACAAACCTATTGGCGTGAACATCATCTTACATAAAGAACACAATCCGAATTGGGCGAAACAATTTGAAATCGTGATGGAAATGAAAGTGGAACTCATTATTACGAGTCTGGGAACTCCACGAACCATAGCAAAAGAGATTAAAGCCAATGGCTCTTCCCTCTTCTGTGATGTGACCACCTTAAAACATGCGAATATCGTTGCGAAGTCGGGAGCAGACGCGTTGATAGCCGTTGCACAAGGAGCAGGTGGCCATGCTGGGAACATTAATCCTTTTGCCCTGATCCCGTACTTAAAAAAGGAAACGGGACTTCCGGTAATAGCAGCAGGTGCGATTTCTGGTGGCCAACAAATGGCCGCAGCTTTGTCATTAGGTGCAGATGCAGTATATATTGGTACAAAACTCATCGCTACAAATGAATCGCGTGCTCAAAATGATTATAAACAAATGTTAATCGATGCATCTCCTGACGAGATTATTTACACGGAAAAGATTTCTGGAATTCCTGCGAACTGGCTAGCTAAATCTGTTGAGAAATCGCCCGATTTACTTTCTAATAGTACAAGAAAAATTGCTGAAGGTCATGCCGGCGGGGAACAAGCAATAGAACAGGAATACAAACGTTGGAGAGATATTTGGTCCGCTGGTCAGGGTGTAGCACAAATTGAAAGTGTCCTTTCCGCACGCGATGTTATTTTAGGGATGGCAAACGAATACTTGGAAGTAGTGGAAAAACTACCGAGACAATGAGATCGGCAATTGTACGTGGTGTTTGATCCTTTATTTTTTATTTAGCGCTCCGATCATTTCTTCGGTCGCTAAATAATCATTCGTCTTAAAAACAAGTGCACCTGTTTGATCTAAGATTATAAAAAAAGGTAAACCAATTTTCAATTCTGGAAAACGTGAATCGTTAACAAATGTATCAAAAATTTCGTCGGTGTCTTCGACCTTCCAAAGAATCGCCTTTTCTCCTAAGATAACATTGAGCTTTGAATTTGAGAGTGTTAGCTTTTGGAACTCTTTGCAGTTTGTACACCAGTCTGCATAAAAATCGACGAATATATACTTGTTTTCTAGTTTTGCTTTTTTAAATACACTATCTTTGTTTCTGTACCAAGTTAAATTGCCAGAGACTTCTGTTTCTACTTGTGTATCAAATCCCTGTTTCAGATCTGTAGTTCTGGGATTTATCATCGTAAACAAAACAATCGTTAATAAAAACATCGTTGCTAAATGAAGAGCCTTTTTCATACGAATAGAAATGAAATCGGAGTGTTCCTGGTAGAAGTAACTTGCCGTTAATAATAATATCCAAAGAACAAAAACTTTAAGCGTCGTTGGTTCACTCCAGCCGAGTCCTTCACCAGCCTTCGTTAAATACGAATAGGAAAAATAGAGAATCAATGCTGAAAGGGTATATTGGATGTAACGCATCCACTTTCCGGATTTTGGCAATGACATACCGAATACACCAATTGCCAGAAAAGGAAGGCCAACACCTAGTCCGAAAGCAAACATCTTGAAGGCGGTCGATAGAACGGAATAAAAACTGATTATACCCTGACTTGTTGAGATTACCTGCAAAAGAATAGAAACAACTACTGGACCTACACATGGGGACGATAAAAGACCTGCACCCATCCCTAATAAAAAACTGCCAGAAAGTGTCGCCGATTGATTGTTTGACGACTTTTGACCAAAAATTGGTAAATGTAAGAATTCGGCTGAGGATAGAGCTAAAATAAACAACAAATAAGCTAATACAAAATTCGTTTCTGGATAGCGAAGAACCGAATTAAAAACACCACCTGTAAAGCCAGCAATGACGCCAAACAATAAATACATGAAAGATAAGCCAAAATAGTAAACTACAGGATGAAGCCACTTTATTTTGTCTGTACGAGATTTTAGAATACCAGCTGTGATCGGATACAAAGGATAGACGCATGGAAGAAGGCTTGCTAAAAATCCACCAAATACCAATAGAAAAAAAAGAAAGGGATGAAAGTTCGAACCCTGGACTTGCGAATCTATGTAGGCCTGAAGTTCAGAAAACATGTTAAAAGATTAGGTTGGCCTTTACAAATACGTTTCTTTCTAGTTTCCCATATTCAGAAATGTTCGGTACAGTGGGTGTCGTAAATTGAGATTGGTATTCTACGGCCGTTCTTTCCGTGGATAATGCATCAATATAATATTTATTCGGTGCTCCTTTGGAGTCATAGGATTTTGTTTCTAAATAGCCAATTCCTAAACGAGTCGATTCGGAAACAAAATATTCCCAATAAACTTGTTTTGAAACGTAATAAGATTTATCAGAGTAAGTAGGTAATTTCAAAGTATTTAAATCTGACAGCCTTGCCCAAGGTTCTTGGATATTAGACTCCGTGGTTCGGATACCTGGTGCCGGTCCCCCGTTTCCAATTTCTCCTCGAAACACCCAGCGAATCAGTTTCGTACCTAACCCGAGCCAAACATAAGCCCCACGACCAATGGTTTCATTCACATATTTAGGAAATTGTGTAGGCGCCAGAGTATCACTATAAGCTCCTCCAAATTTCTTTTTGAACATTCCACCCAGTCCGAAATTTACATATTCTCGCCAAATAAGATTGGTTTCCATTGCATATGTCTGGTCCTGAGAAAGTCGAATGTCTCCTCGCAAACGGGTACTTGCATTATTATCGGAAGGCAAACATTTGGTTTTTCCTTCCAAACAATCATTGCCTGCATAACCAAAAGCATTTCCTGAACGAGAAAGGAAGTGGACTCCAGTTTTTAAACTATCAAGCCAAGATTGCTCCCAACTAAATCTAGCAATCGTATCGTACCCCGATCCATTCGCATTTTGTAAGCTTCGGTATCCTTCTCCATTCACTACTGCCAGATGTGCAGAAAGTGATTTCCATTTCGCAAGGTAAGAAAAACCCAAATCAACTGGATCTGCCGAAAAACCAAATGATTCCAGAGGTGACTTTTCCATATAACGCCAGTCATAGTATCCACCCCAAACAGAATGCATATGAGGTAACTCTTGCATACCAAAGGTAATACGATGACTGAATGTTCCGAATTCCCAGGTTTTCTGAATATTCGCGCGTCGAATCGCGAATAAATACGGATTCGATTTGGTCCCATTGTCAGCAGAGGTATCTGCTGATATCGCATTACTCTTTAATACTTCACCCCAAAACTCGACTTTGATGCCTGTATTTTCCCATTCCTTCGAGATGGTCACCATGGTCCAAGGCATAGAGAATCCAGTTTTGTCAGATTGAGTGGTGTCAGAGACTCCGGATGCTTTATCCCT
>Ga0075156_10001086_pt1 | contig 14581 bp, 3 predicted proteins | sample JI81AbrownDNA_FD_70966 | JGI IMG/M metagenome (GOLD analysis project Ga0075156, IMG submission 70966) | Wastewater effluent complex algal communities from Wisconsin, to seasonally profile nutrient transformation and Carbon sequestration -... | ecosystem: Engineered > WWTP > Effluent > Algae...
ACTGACCATTCGATGATTGTTATTGATACGTTTCTTTGGATGAATAGTGCAATTCTGACTGAGGTAGCTACGCAAAATGGAACAATTACCTTGAATGGTGTGTGTGATGATGGCGGTGTTCGATTATTCATTCCAGCGAATATTTCCACTTCCCTTTCTACTCGCCCGAATCCTGCGCAGGATAATCTGCAAATACAGTACGGTCTGCGGGAACCATTGACGGTGACTCTTGAATTACTCACCATGACAGGGCAAGTCGTGCAGACAATGCTTAACAATCAGGCGCAAGCATCTGGACAATATACTCTTACAAGTGATTTACGTTTATTAGGGAATGGAGTCTATTTGCTAAGGATGCGGACGAATAAGGAGATGCTGACGACGCGGGTGGATGTGGTGAGGTAGAAGGTCTTCTGAGGGTATCACTTCTTAGTGATGCTCTCAGTGAAAGCGCCAAGAAGCACGCGCTACACAGCCATCCACTGAGAGCATCACGAAGAAGTGATACTCTCAGGCGGAGTAGAAGCACGCGCTACATAGCCAGCCACTGAGAGCATCACTCGGAAGTGATACTCTCAGGCGGAGACCAAAAACCGAGGGCATCGCTCGGAAGCGATACTCTCGGGCGGAAACCGAGCCGCTCGCTGGGAAGCAAGGGGCTCGGGAAGAAAAAATAGAAGATGCTCACACCTCGTGTGAACGTGGTGAAATGACAAAGTAGTATATTTACATTCATTACAAAAACTATTCACAAGTACCTATGATGCTATGAAATACATTTTTACTTTTCTCCTGTGCATGATGTGTATGCACCTAGCAAATGCACAATCCGTGTCACTCTTTAATATTGATGCCTCCGGCTTTCCGGTGATGAAAGCGAAATTCTATGCCTTTGATGCTGCCGGCAAACAGCAGCGTCCTACGGCAGGCGATATTACCCTAACCGAAAACGGCACTCTCCGGGTAATTTCTTCCATCAATTGTCCACCTGCCCTGCCGCCAAAAGCAATCTCATCTGTTCTCGTGCTCGACCTGAGCGTATCGATGGGCGACGGACTACCTCCTACGAATATGGATATCGCAAAAGCTGCCGCCCGTGCATGGATTAATTCCCTGCCACTCGGCGCAAGTGAATGCGCTGTAACGAGTTTTGATGATGCAAATTACCTCAACCAAGACTTCACCACCGACCGAACGAAATTGCTCGGTGCCATTACACCGCTCACTCCTCGTGGTGGGACGAACTACGACCGCGCCTTGATTCAACCTCAGGCAGGGGCACTGCTCGTGAGCAAAAAAGGAGTGCACAAGAAAATTATCGTGCTCCTTACCGATGGTCTCGGTGTGGGCAGTGAAGGGCTGATTGTCGCAGAAGCACGTCGGCAGAATTGTACGATACATTGCATTACCGTCGGTATGCCGGCACCGCAAATTCTCAAAAATATCTCCGCACAGACTGGAGGCACGTACGCTGAAAATGTCACTACCGTCCAAGATGCCGAACATATCTACCGACGTATTCTCGATATTGCGCAGCATGACGGCGCTTGCGAACTCACCTGGACGAGCGATGCTCCATGCGCGCCGGATGAACGGAAGGTCGAAGTCACGTGGCAATCAGAAAAGGCGCAATCGACCTATACTCCACCGGTTACTGCACTTACATCACTGTTGGTGAGTCCTGCTTTTGTGTCGTTCGGACCTCAGCTTCCCGGCTCGAACACGACAAGAACCATCACCCTCTACGCCCAAAATGCCGATTATACCGTTACCGGAATTACCCTTGCCAACGGTTCGGCTGAGTTTACGGTGGTGAATCCTTCCTTTCCGATGACTATCCCCGCCGGCACTTCAAAGACCATTTCCCTGCGGTTTATTCCGAGTGATTCGGTGATGAAATACGCGAGTTTTGATATTACCACCAATCTCTGTAATGCATATCTGAGCGCGCGCGGAGGTTTCAAAGAATACCCGATGACCAATACACTGCGATTACTCCAACCCAATGGTGGAGAAACATTTATTGCCGGAAGTGACACCGTAATCACCTGGGATGGAGTGGCAAAGTCTGAATCGGTGGCAATTGACTACAGCATCGATAACGGTTCTACCTGGAAATCAATTTCAACGAATGCCACCGGGCATAAACATTTATGGAAAAACATCCCTCAACCCGCAAGCTCGCAATGTAAAATGCGCGTCAAGCAACGCTGGGCTAGCGGTGGTGAACCGGGTGAACGTCAATTTTCCCTGAAAGATCATACCAGCGATGTCTTTGCTGTGAACTGGAATCCTGACGGCACGAAGGTCGCGACAGTGAGCGATGATAATACTGCTATTGTATGGGATGCCACATTCGGCACAAAATTATTGACCTTAACCGGACATACAGGCGCAATCCGGGCTGTGCAATGGAGCCCGGACGGCATGAAGCTCGCCACGGCAAGTGATGACAGCACCGTTATTATCTGGCATGCCGTAACAGGTTCGAAATTGATACAGTTAAAAGGACACATCGACAATGTCGTGGACGTGTCATGGTGTCCTGACGGCAGGAAAATCGTTTCCGCAAGCAATGATAAAACGGCGATTATTTGGAATGCGGGTAGTGGTGCTCTACTCTATACCTTGAGAAAACATATTGATGCCGTAAAATCCGTTAAATGGAGCCCGGACACTTCAAAAATTGCAACGGCGAGTTCGGATGAAGATGCCATTATCTGGGATACCAACGGCAGAGAGCTTTTTAAGCTTGAAGAACACTCTAACGATATCACGGCGCTTGACTGGCACCCTGACGGCACAATGCTTGCAACGTCTGGATTCGACTCAAAAACTGTACTTTGGAATGTCGTGACCGGCACCAAAACATTTACATTAATCGGTCATAATAATGCTGTAAAATGTGTACGTTTCAGTCCTGACGGCACGAAACTCGCGACCGGAAGCTTTGACTCAACTGCTATTATATGGGATGTAGCTTTAGGGCTCGAACTTTCACGATTAAGAGGACATAAAGATATTGTGTATCATGTAAGCTGGAGTCCGGACGGCACCAAACTCGCTACATCGAGTCTCGATAACAATGCTATAATTTGGGATGTGAACGCAGAGGTGCGGCTCTTCACGCTCACCGGACACACTTCATGGGTCTATGCTACTGAGTGGAGTGCCGACGGCACGAAAGTAGCAACGGCGAGTAAGGATCGCACAGCAGCGGTTTGGTTCGTCGATAATATTCCTTTACAGGCAGACACCTCGGATGCAACATTTCAAATTGTGGTACCGATGTCAGCCGCTAAGAATATCAACATGTTGCAATGCCTTGTGGGGACATCCAAGGATTCCGTTGTTGCTTCATTTATCAGTAATATCGGTTCGTATCCATGCAGAGTCGATTCCATATATTTTACCGGACCGGATGCAGGTGCTTTTACCTTGGTGTCCGGACTCCCCTCTTATACTATCGCATCAAGCCAAAGTAAATCGGCAGAATTCAGATTCACTCCAATGCGTCTCGGACTGCATTCAGCGAGGATCATCATCGTCACGCAGTCGGATACATACCAGCAAACAATTACCGGCATAGGAGTTACGCAGCAATTACAAATACTCAACGACATCATTGATTTTGGCAAAGTCGTCGTAAATTCCACCAAAGACACTCTTGGCGCGGTAACCGTTAAAAATATAGGTTCGGTGCCGCTGACGATTACGAACATACAACATGCCGGACCGAACGATGTGGACTTCAGATCATTGAATGGAAGCAGCACTCCAACTCTTCAACCCGGTGATACAGCGCGGGTGGACTTGCAATTTTCGCCCAAGGACAAGGGACGCACCGGGGGGCGCTTACTATTTGAGTATAATGGACTTGGGAGTCCGGCGACGGTACAGTTGTATGGTGAGGGATTTATCAGGTCATCGATTACTTCGACACAGGATGCAGCATTTGATTCATCCTGCATTGGAGTCAAAAAGACAATCCTTGCCACCATTATCAATGAAGGCAGTGATCCGATGGATCTTCTTCGTGCCGAATGGGTTACCAACACCGGCAATACTTTTTCCACGCCTTTTCTGTTGCAGACATTACTGCCGGACGCAAGAGTCAGTATTCCAATTGACTTTCTGCCCGTAACATTGGGTGCATATTCGGGAGAAGTGCGTTGGGTAGCCGACAAAGACACGGCCTACACCACGGTATCGGGTATAGGGGTAAAATGTATCAACACTGCCGATACCATACTATCGGTGGTCGTAGCGAAGGATATTGTTGCCAAGGCCGGTGAAGAGGTAGCTGTGCGGGTTATGCTGGATAAACAAGCCAAGATGTATCTTCCGGATGCTCCCACGACCTGGAAAGTACGTCTGCATTACAACACGTCCATTCTCCATCAGCTCTCCGGTCTTCCGTGTCGTGGCACCGACGATAGCTGTTCGATGGAATTCACGGGCGTCTATAACCCAAGCAATGACATCTTAGTATCGATTCCCTGCATCCTCACGCTCGGCGCAACCGATCACTCCTCCATCATCATTGATGAATTCCGCTGGACCGACGGCTGGGTGACGACCAATATTCAAACACAAAACGGCGACGTGCGACTTGCCAATATCTGCGAAGATGGCGGCGTTCGGCTCTTCATACCCGCCAAAAACAGCACGTCCCTTTCCACTCGTCCGAATCCAGCGCAGGATAATCTGCAAATACACTATGGTTTGCGTGAACCATTGACTGTCACGCTCGAATTACTCACCATGACAGGGCAAGTCGTGCAGACAATTCCCACTAATCAATCGCAAGTGGCAGGACAATATACACTTACCAGTGACTTGAGTCTATTAGGAAATGGAGTCTATATGCTACGGATGCGGACGAATAAGGAGATGCTGACGACGAGGGTGGATGTGGTGAAGTAGTAGCCGTCCTGCCGAGCCCCTCGCTTCTTAGCGAGCGGCTCGGTGGAAACGACTAGCGGTGAAAAGTCCAAGCAGTGAACGACGCGACTACACCGAGCCGCTCGCCAAGAAGCGAGGGGCTCGGAAGATAAAAAAACGAACTTGATTTATTTACTATACATTCATGCTATGAAATTTCTTTTTACCCTTTTCCTCTGTCTTGCGAGCGTTTTTCACGTGCATGCTCAATCGCTGTCGCTTTTTGATGTGGATGCATCCAACTTCCCTACGATGAAGGCGAAGTTTTATGCGTTTGATGCTGCGGGGAAGCAGGTGCGACCCTCTGCCGGGGAACTTTCTCTGACCGAAAGCGGGCAGCTGCGGACGATTATAAACGTAACCTGTCCACCACCGCCACCGCCAGTTGCAATATCTTCTGTTCTGACGGTCGATGTGTCGGGTTCGATGAGTGGAGGTTCTGGTGGAACTGCGAATATTAATCTTGCCAAGGCAGCTGCAAAAGCATGGATTCAGGGCTTACCGGCCGGACTTTCGGAATGCGCGCTTACGAGTTTTGATAATGCAAATTACTTAAACCAAGATTTTACAACCGACCGCACTCGGCTACAAAATGCTCTTTCCACCTTATCCCCTAGCGGCGGAACGAACTACGACATGGGTTTGCTTCAGCCGCTTGCCGGATCATTGCAAATTAGTCAGCGTGGAAAATATAAGCGGGTCGTTGTTTTTCTCTCTGACGGCTTGCCTAATTCAGAACCCAATACCGCCACTATTATTGCCGAGGCAAAGAAGCAGAACTGCATGGTCTTCGCAGTAACGCTTGGCTTGTCGTGCCCTCAATCGCTCAAAGATATTACCTCGCAAACGGGTGGTCAGTGGTACGAAAACGTAACGACCACGCCCGAAGCAGAAGATGTGTATCGTAAAATTATGCAAGTAGCAATGGGTAGCGACCCTTGTGAACTTACATGGATGAGTGAGGCTGCCTGCGAAGCTAGAAATACTACCGTTCAATTGCAGTGGCAGACACGAACAGCCACATCAAGCTACACGCCACCGCCAAGTACTAATGTATCGCTGAAAGTTGTGCCAAATTTTGTTGCTTTTGGAAAACGTTTGCCATCAACTCAACACGACACAACAATTACCCTCACCGCCCAAAACGCAGATTTCACCGTAACAGGAATCAGCCGGAAATACGGCTCTGCTGAATTTACCGTCGTCAATACCACCTTCCCACTTTCTATTCCCAAAAGCACGAGTAAAACCATTACTCTTCGTTTTGCGCCAAGCGATTCTAGCATTAAATACGCAAGTTTTGAAATTGTAACAGACAAATGTACCAGCTACTTCAGCGCAAACGCGGGTTTCCCCAGTAAGCAAGCAACTGCTTCAACCCTGAAACTCACAAAGCCCAATGGCGGCGAAGTATTTGCTGTCGGAAGCGATACGCTGATAACATGGGAAGGAATCGCTCCTACCGACACGGTGAGTTTGGAATTCAGCGCGGATAACGGCTCGACGTGGCAACTTCTTACAACTAAAGCAACGGGGCTGAAATATATTTGGAAAAATGTGCCAAAGCCGCCAAGCGCGAAGTGCTTGGTACGGGTGAAACAAGGAGGTAAAGTTCCGAGTGGTGCATCGCCATCCATCGAGTGGCAAAAATCGTTCGGGGGGAGCAGTGATGATTGGGCGCATTCCATCCAACAAAGCGCCGACGGCGGGTATATTGTGGCGGGAAAGTCTGAATCAAACGACGGCGATGTAACAGGAAATCATGGCATTACTGACTATTGGGTGGTGAAACTCAGCCCCCAAGGCACTGTCGTTTGGCAAAAGTCGCTCGGGGGGGGAAGGAATGATCTGGCGTATTCCATCCAACAAAGCGCCGACGGCGGGTATATTGTGGCGGGATGGTCCGGATCAAACGATGGCGATGTAATGGGGAATCATGGGAATGAGGATTATTGGGTGGTGAAACTCAGTCCCCAAGGCACTATTGAGTGGCAAAAGTCTCTGGGGGGAAGCAGGAGTGATAATGCGTATTCCATCCAACAAAGTGCTGACGGCGGGTATATTGTGGCGGGAGGTTCTGCCTCAACGGACGGAGATGTAACGGGGAATCATGGCGGTACTGACTATTGGGTGGTGAAACTCAGTCCCCAAGGCACTATTGAGTGGCAAAAGTCTCTGGGGGGAAGCAGGGGTGATTATGCGAATTCCATCCAACAATGCAGCGACGGCGGGTATATAGTTGCGGGAAATTCTGAATCAAACGACGGTGATGTAACGGGGAATCATGGCAGAGAGGACTATTGGGTGGTGAAACTCAGTCACACAGGTGCTCTCGAGTGGCAAAAGTCGCTGGGGGGAAACAAGCAGGATTGGGCGAATTCCATCCAACAAAGCACCGATGGTGGGTATATTGTGGCGGGATATTCTGAATCAAACGACGGCGATGTAACGGGGAATCATGGTAATTATGACTATTGGGTGGTGAAGCTCAGTCCCACAGGTGCTGTCGAGTGGCAAAAGTCGCTTGGAGGAAGCTCCAATGATGCAGCATCTTCCATTCAACAAAGCACTGATGGCGGGTATATTGTGGCGGGAGTTTCTTCCTTAAACGACGGCGATATAACCGGGAATCATGGCGGGGCAGACTCTTGGGTGGTGAAACTCAGTACCTCAGGCACTATCGAGTGGCAAAAGTCTCTTGGGGGAAGCCGGGATGATTGGGCGTATTCCATTCAACAAAGTGTCGACGGCGGGTATATTATGGCGGGATATTCTAAATCAAACGACGGTGATGTAATAGGGAATCATGGCAATATGGACTATTGGGTGGTGAAACTCAGTCCTGATGGAGTAGTGCTTCAGTCCGACACCTCCGATGCGGTATTTTCCATTGTTGCACCTTTACCCAAGAGCGCGGATGTGGATATGTTGCAATGTTTGGTAGGAAATGTCAAAGATTCTTTGGTTACTACGTTCGTACAAAATGCGGGGACATTTCCATTTCGGGTGGATTCAATTCAGATAGTTGGCGCGGATGCTTCTCAATTTTCAGTTGTGTCCGGTATTCCTCCTTTTGATGTTCAGGCAGGTGGAAACCATGCCGTGGAGTTTCGTTTTCGACCAAGCTCTATCGGTGTCAAAACAGCCCAGTTACTTATCTTCACCCAAGCTGATACACTGCGCCAAACCATTCGTGGCGAAGGAATTGCTCCGGCTCTTGCGGTTGTCAATTCGCTCATAGATTTTGGTCGAATTTTAGTCGGTGAGAAGAAAGACACCCTGCAAACGCTGACCATTAAAAACATTGGTACTGCTCCACTGACGATTACAGCGACCCGCCATGCAGGACCAAACGACCTTGATTTTTCCACGCTTTCGGGCGGTGGGAGCTTCGTGCTACAGGCGGACGAAACGGCAAAATTAGATTTACGCTTTACTGCTACAGAACTTGGCAGAACAAGCGGACGCCTGCTGTTTGACTACAATGGAGTTGGCGCTCCGGCAACCGTTCAGCTTTTTGCGGAGGGAGTTTTGCCCGACACCGCACGTACGACTGTTTCCATCAAGGATATTGAAGCCGAAGCAGGCACGAAAACAAACGTAGTTTTGCATTTTTCGAAGAAGGAAAAAATGAGCGTTGTCGGCGCACCGACTGACTGGTACGCCCGCATCCATTACAACAAATCAATTCTCTTTACAGAAAATACAAGTAATATATGTACTGGAACGACAGACAGTTGCGTACTGGAGCTTACGGGAGTATATAATCCAAAAACAGAGGAATTAATCTCCATCCCTTGCATCACCACACTCGGCAATACCGACCATTCCACCATTGTCATCGATACCTTTTTCTGGAAAAATAGCGCGATTGTGACCGAAGTAGCCACTCAGAATGGAACAATTACTTTGAATGGAGTGTGCGAAGATGGCGGTGTGCGTTTATTCATTCCCGCAACTACTTCCACTTCCCTTTCCACTCGTCCGAATCCTGCGCAGGATAATCTGCAAATACACTATGGTTTGCGTGAACCATTGACGGTGACATTAGAATTACTCACGATGACCGGGCAAGTCGCGCAGACCATTCTCACTACTCAATCGCAAGTTGCAGGACAATACACACTTACAACAAACTTGAGTTTATTGGGAAATGGTGTTTATTTACTCCGCTTGAGGACGAATAAGGAAATGCTGACGACGAGGGTGGATGTGGTGAAATAGCCGCCGTCGTCCCGAGCCCCTCGCTTCTTCGCGAGCGGCTCGGTGGAAACGACTAGCGGTGAAAAGTCCAAGCAGTGGACGACGCGACTACACCGAGCCGCCCTAGCGAAGAAGCGAGGGGCTTGGAAGAAAGAAGTAATAACCCAAAAACCGAGGGCATCGCTCCGAAGCGATACTCTCGGACGGAAACACCGAGCCGCCCTAGCGAAGAAGCGAGGGGCTCGGAAGAATTAAACTTACTCTAACTACTTACTATGAAACACCTTTTTACACTATTTATCTGCCTTGCGAGCGTTTTTCACATGCATGCTCAATCGCTGTCGCTTTTTGATGTGGATGCGTCGGGCTTTCCTGCTATGAAGGCGAAGTTCTGGATAACCGATTCGACAGGACAGCAGCGACGACCCGGCGCGTCCGAACTTACGATTACAGAGTCCGGACAGCCGCGAAGGATAACGAATGTGAACTGTCCATCGGCATCATCCCTCAAAGATCTATCGTCAGTATTAGTCATTGATATTAGTGGTTCGATGAGTTATTCCGACGGCATGACATCGAGAATACAGCTTGCAAAGTCTGCCGCTCATGCATGGGTCAATACCATGCCACTCGGTAGAAGCGAGTGTGCGGTGACAAGCTTTGACGGCTCTAATTACTTAAATCAAGATTTTACAACAGACCTCACAGCCCTTCGCAAAGCAATTTCACCCCTCACTCCGCTTGGCGGCACTGACTACGACGCTGCATTTATCAAGTCGATGGCAGGTGGACTCCTGGTCAGTAAATATGGAAAATATCAAAAAGTGATTGTGTTTTTGACCGATGGCTTGGGGGCCGGAACAGAATCAGCGATTATTGATGAAGCAAACAAACAAAACTGTATCATCTACTGCGTTACCCTTGGGATGCCAGCTCCGGCTATTCTTAAAAATATTTCGGCGAAGACCGGTGGGCAGACGTTTGAGAACATTACCTCAGAAAAAGAAGCTGAAATTGTCTATAGAAAGATACTGCAACTATCGCAAGGCGCTTTGCCCTGTGAAGTAGAATGGATGAGCGATATTTCTTGTGTCGTCGGCGATAGAACAGTAGATCTAACGTGGCAAGAATTGCATGCACAATCACTCTATACACCACCGGTCAGCGCACTTGCATCGCTGGTGATAACACCTGCCTATGTTTCATTTGGCCGACGAATATTATCTTCACAAACGGATACAATTATTACACTTACCGCCCAAAATTCAGATTTTACGATTACCGGAATTCGGCGGACGTATGGCAATGCTGATTTTACGGTTTTATCTCCTGCTTTCCCGCTGACAATCCCCAAAAACACCAGTACAACGCTCACTCTCCGCTTTACTCCGGGCGACTCTGCGATGAAGTATGCAAGTTATGAAATATCGACCGACCTTTGTCCGGCGTACGTAAGTGCAGGTGGTGGATATCCTTCCATAGAATTAGCAACGCCTACCCTGAAACTCACGAAACCGAATGGCGGTGAAAGATACGTCGTCGGCAGTGACACGACAATTACCTGGGAAGGAATAGCAAAGTCTGATACGGTAGAGTTAGAATACAGTATTGATAACGGAAGTACATGGCAACCAATTACGACAACGGCAAGTAATGGGCAGTATATATGGAAAAACATTCCCAAACCGACCAGTCAAGAATGTAAAGTCCGAGTACGACAGATCGTTAGTACAGGAGACACCACTTTCGGTGCTCCGGGAACGATGCAATTGGATCTCAGTGGTCATACAGATAGTGTCATTGCCATTCGCTGGAGCCCGGACGGCACAAAAGTCGCCACTGCCAGTAATGATCGTACTGCGCGTATCTGGTCCACTATTACCGGTGCCAGCTTATTGACATTATCCGGTCATAATGATGTAATTACTTCCATCGACTGGCATCCGGACGGCTCAAAAATCGCCACGTCAAGCAATGATAAAACTGTCCGAATTTGGTCAACTCTCACCGGAAAGCTCCTACACACCCTCTCCGGTCATGCCTATGCTGTCCATACTGTTCGTTGGAGCCCGGATGGAACAATGCTTGCTACAACGAGTTTAGATAATACTGCGCGTATTTGGGCTAGCGCAACCGGCGCTAACCTTTCGATATTACAAGGGCATACAGATGATGTACTGGCTCTTGACTGGAGTCCGGACGGTACCAAAATCGCAACAGCCGGCGAGGATAATACTCTCCGAATCTGGTCGGTCACCAACGGTACAAATCTCCGGATAGTAACCGGTCATACCACCTATGTCACTGCCGTTGAATGGAGTCCGGATGGCTCAAAAATCGCCTCAGCAAGTATTGATAAAACAGCGCAAATCTGGTCTGCTACGACAGGCACGTCGCTCCATACCTTATCCGGACATACTGATTACGTGAATGCAGTACACTGGAGCGCAGATGGTACAAAATTAGTAACAGCGAGTAAAGATAAAACAGCACGGATTTGGTCAGGAATAAACGGTTCGTCTATTGTTACTTTATATGGACATACCGGAAATATTCCGAATGCTGCCTGGAGTCCGGACGGCTCAAAAATCGTAACCGCAAGCGCCGATTCAACGGTACGTATCTGGTCTGCTACGAGCGGGGTGAACACAATACTACTATCCGAACATAAACATAAAGTCACTGATGTACAATGGAGCCCCGACGGTACAACTATCGCGTCGGCAAGTATTGATAATACTGCGGCTCTTTGGTCTGCCATAAGTGGAGCGAATATATTCAGACTGCAAGGGCATACCCGATCTTTATCGACGGTCAGCTGGAGTCCGGACGGAACGAAAGTATGTACGTCGAGCGGAGATACGACGGTCCGTATTTGGTCCGCCGAAAACGGTGTAACTCTCCTTACATTACGTGGGCATACTAATTATCTCAATTCTGCTCGTTGGAGTCCGGATGGTTCAAAAATCGCATCGACGAGTCGCGATCTCACTACACGCATCTACGAAGCCACTAGTGGGGCGCTTGTGCTAACTCTTGCAGGTGCAGCTAAAGACGTTGCATGGAGTCCGGATGGCACCAAAATCGCAACCGTCAATGCGGATTCGACCGTTGGTATTTGGTCGAGTACAAGCGGTCTGCTTTTGCAATCAATACCGGTGAACACTACTACTTTACAGTTCATTCGCTGGAAGCCGGACGGAACACAACTTGCAACGGTGAGTTATGATTCAACGGCTCGGATTTGGTCAACCACGAGTGGTTTGCTACTCCTTACCTTATCAGGACATACGGATTATCTTAGTGCTATACGTTGGAGTCCGGATGGATTGTATATTGCTACAGGAAGCTACGATAAGACAGCCCGAATTTGGTCATCGGCGAGTGGAGCTCGAATCTGTACGCTATCCGGTCACACGGATAGGATTAATGATGTTGACTGGAGTCCGGATGGCGTCCGCATTGCTACTTCAAGCAGTGATAGAACTGCACGTGTATGGTTAGCAATGAGTGGTGTAGAATTATTTACGCTCCACGGTCAAACCTTCGATAATAGAGTGATTCGCTGGAATCCGGATGGCAGCAAAATCGCAACCGTAAGCGATCGAGACGTTCGTATTTGGTCTGGCATAAATGGTACGAATATTTATACATTACAAGGGCATACAAGTTCTATTTATGATCTTGCGTGGAGCCCAAATGGTACCAAAATCGCAACAGCGAGTTCGGACAATTCTGCAAAAATATGGTATATAAGTGTCCCCACGACCGAGCTGCAAAAAGATGAATCCGACTCTGTATTCAGTATTGTCGCACCTGAAATGATGGCAACAAATATCGACATGAAGCAATGTCTCGTTGGCGCTCTGAAAGATTCGGTAATTATACCTTTTATCAGTAATATTGGCTCCTATCACTGTCGGGTAGATTCGATTTTTTTTACAGGTACGGACGCCGGCTCTTTTGAACTTGTCTCCGGTTTTCCCCGCTATACGCTTGCCGACGGAACAAAAAAGAATACTGAATTCAGATTCAAGCCACAAAGAGTAGGAATGCATAATGCTACAATTCACACTATCACCCAGTCAGATACACTCCTTCAAACTATTATAGGAGAAGGAGTTGCTCCGAAACTTTCTGTACTTAACAATATCATAGACTTTGGGCAGGTGCAAGTAAATACCATCAAAGATTCTCTCCAAACGATGACGATTAAAAACCTTGGCACGACCCCGCTGACTATTACGGCAACCCGCCATATCGGTCCGAATGATGTTGATTTTTCTACACGTTATGGCGGTGGCCCTTTTACACTCGCGGCAGGCGATACTGCAAGAGCAGATCTACGATTCAAAGCCGCTCACCACGGCCGAACAAGTGGGCGCCTCCTCTTTGAGTTCGAAGGTTTTGGCAGTCCGGCAACCGTAATGCTTTTTGGAGAAGGAGTTATTAATGTCAAAGATACAGCACATACCACGATAGCCATTCAAGACATCACCGCACAAGCCGGCGAAAAGGTAAACCTACTTCTCAAGATTCAAAAACCTGTCGGGATGCAAATCACCGGTGCTCCAACAGAATGGTACGCCCGTATTCATTACAACAATTCCATTCTATATAACGAACAAACAAGTAATGTATGTGCCGGCACGACAGATAGTTGCGTTCTAGAGCTGGCAGGCGTTTACAATCCTAAAAGTGATGAATTACTCTCCATTCCGTGTATAACGACGCTCGGAAATACAGACCACACTTCCCTAGTCATTGATGAATTCCAATGGACAAATAGTGGAATTGTCACCGATGTAATAACGCAAAATGGAACGTTAACCTTGAATGGTATCTGCGATGATGGCGGGGTTCGCTTATTCATTCCCGCAAAAAACAGCACGTCCCTTTCTACGCGCCCGAATCCTGCGCAGGATAATCTGCAAATTCACTATGGTTTGCGTGAACCGTTGACGGTGACATTAGAATTACTCACGATGACAGGGCAAGTCGTGCAGACAATTGTGAGTAATCAATCGCAAGCGGCAGGACAATATACTCTTACAAGTGACTTGAGTTTATTAGGAAATGGAGTTTATTTGCTGCGGTTGCGCACGAATAAGGAGATGCTGACGACGAGGGTGGATGTGGTGAAGTAGCCGTCCTGCTTTGAGAGTATCACTTCTTAGTGATGCTCTCAATGAGCAAGTACGACCACTGAAAGCACTACTTTTTCATTATACACTCAAAGAATATGGATTATTCACTAACTACTCGTCAAACCAACCACTCCATCCACGTTCGTTGATCAATAACAGGAAGATTATTCCTCCTACATGTCTTTAACGTATGCCCGGTCCCACCTTGCTCGGGGTGTTCCAAATCATCGTAAAAGATACCGAAGGTAGCAGGGGACAACTCTTCCGAACCAATCACCATCACCGTA
>Ga0075156_10001087_pt1 | contig 14577 bp, 12 predicted proteins | sample JI81AbrownDNA_FD_70966 | JGI IMG/M metagenome (GOLD analysis project Ga0075156, IMG submission 70966) | Wastewater effluent complex algal communities from Wisconsin, to seasonally profile nutrient transformation and Carbon sequestration -... | ecosystem: Engineered > WWTP > Effluent > Algae...
CCGGCGCCTGCCATGGGGCGCTCAGGCTTACGCGGGTTCCTTGTGGCAGGGCCTGCCACTCGAGTTGCCCACCCAGGCGCTGGGCCCGGTTGCGCATGTTGGCTTGCCCGCGCCCGCCGCTGCGGGCGGCACCGCCGAGCCCGGCGCCGTTGTCCTCGATCTCCAGGGTCAATGCACCGCCCCCCAAAGCCAGGCGAATGGTCACGGTGGTGGCCCGGGCGTGCTTGAGCACGTTGGTCAGTGCCTCCTGGATGATGTGCAGCAGTTGCAGCGCATCGTGCGGCGCCAGTGGCGAGCCGCCTTCCGGCGTGGCATCGGGGACAGCGATCTCCCAGCGCGGTGCGACGCCGGCCTCGCGCAAGCGCGCGTCCCAGCGGAAGCGGAAGTTGCCGAAGGCGGTGTCGAAATCCTGCTCCTCGGAGGCGAGCGCCTCGATGGCCACCCGCATCTGGTCGATGGCGCCGCGCAAGGTGTCGGCCATGGCGCCGCTGTCCATGGCGCCGCGCTCGGCGCGCGACAGCGAGGTGAACAGCTGGGAGCCCAGGCCGTCGTGCAGGTCGCGCATGATGCGCTGGCGCTCGTCGGTGGCCGCCTGCTCGCGCTGCAACGCGGCAATGCGCTGGTAGCTGGTGGCGATCTCCCGCTCGCGCTGCTGCACGCGCGCTTCCAGCGTGCGGTTCGCTGCTTCCACGGCGTTCAGGCTGTGCACGAAGCGCAGCGCCAGCAGCACACCCATCACCAGCAGAAGCAGGTTGGCCGCATGGTGCAGCAGGAAGAGGTGATGGTCACCCCATTCCGGCAGCCACTGCATGAGCCACGGTGATCGCGTGGCCACCCATTGGTCGTGAATACCTGCCGCGACACCCAGCACCACGGCTGCGGCAATGGCCACGGTCTCGGCGCTGCGTTGGCGCCAGGCAGCGGCCAAGGCCACCGTCACCAGCAGCAGGCCGATGAGCAGGAGACCGGCCGTCCACACCCGCGCGGCGACACCCTCGCCAAAGAGCAGGAACACCACGGGCCCAAGCGCCCAGTAGCCGATGAGGCCGTGCGTCAGGCGGCGGCGCGACCAGCCTGCCAGGTTGAGCACGTACAGCGCCATCACCACCACGAAGCCGCCGGTGCACAGGTGGTAGACGATCCGCCAGGCCTCCCACGTGCCGGATGGCAGTGCGTCCAGCACGAAGGTGCTGGTTCTCTGCGCCCACAGCAGGACAGCCAGCCCGAACAGGCCGTAGAGGACCTCTTCTCGCCGCTGCAGCCAGATGAAGAGCACCAACAGGCCGACGATGGTTCCAGCGACCCAGGTCAGCATGGGCAGCGTTCGAACAAAGAACAGCCGGCGTTCAAACATCGGCTGCAGTTCGCCGTCCGTGCCCACCACCAGGCGCGGCAGCACGGTGCTGGTGCCCTGGTACTCGGCGTGTGCCTGGATCAGCAGCTCGTTGCCCTCGGACTTCAGCGCTGAGGCCGGCAGCGGCAGCAACAACGGGCGCTCCCAGCGCACGCGCAGGCTGGCGGTGGTGCGTGGCACCTCGGCCACCGGGCTGCCGTTGATCAGGATGCGCCCGCCGCCGTAAAAGTACGGCAGGTAGAGCATCGTCGGGCCGCTTGACTCCGGCGATGCCACCGGCCTGTCGAAACGCACGCGGTACCAGGCGCTCGGGCCCGGCTCGTCCTGCGCGAGCGGCCTGTCCTGCCAGCGCGGGTCGTCGGCAGCAGGTGGCTGCGCGCTGTCGGTGACGAGCACCTGGGCGCGCGTGGGCGACACGGTGTCCAGGCCTTGCGCCGCCGCGTTTCCAGGCCCCACGACGAGCCAGCACGCCACCAGCATGGCCAGCCGCCGCGCCGTTCCAAGACCCTCAGAGCAGGCCCATCTGCCGAGCTTCATGCACTGCCTCCCCGCGCGAGTGAACCGCCAGCTTGCGGTAGATGTTCTTCACGTGCGTGACCACGGTGTGCGGCGAGATCGACAGCACCTCGGCCACCGCGTCGAAGCTGAAACCCTTGGCGATCAGGCGCAGCAGCTCGGTCTCCCGCTCGGACAAGGGGGAGGGCTCGGCGGGCGGCGGTGCCGCGGCCGGGGCGATGGCGGTGGAAGCCGGCGGCGCTCCGCGAAAGCGCGCCAGCACGCGCCGCGCGATGCTCGGGCTGATCGGCGAGCCGCCGTCGCGCACCTCGTGGATGGCTGCGGCGATGCGCGCTGCGCTGGCGTCCTTCAGCAGGTAGCCGGTGGCGCCTGCCTCGATGCTGCCGATGACATGGCCATCGTCGGCAAACATGGTGACCACCAGCGTGTCGCAGGCCGCGTGGTGGCTTGCAGCGTGGCGGATCAGCTCGATGCCGCTGATGTCGGGCAGGCCCAGGTCGACCAGGAGCACATCCGGCGGTTGCGCGTCCAGCAGGGCGAGACCGGCCTTGCCGGTGGAAACGGCGCCGAGCAAGCGCAGTTGCGGGTCGCCCAGCACGGCCTCGCTGAAGCGGCTGAGGAATTCCGGTTCGTCTTCGACGATGAGCACGCCGATGGGTGGTCGGTCTGTCATGTGGGGTGGTCCTTGGTTTCCTGCGAACAGGCCGGGGCCGGCAGGGCCGGCGCGCTGCGGGCCATTCTGCGCCGGCCGCGGCGCCCCGGTGCAGCGGGGCACTACCGTGAACACGGTAGGGGCGGGGTACCGAATGCCGTGGGCGCGGTATGGGCAGGAAGTGGGCCAGTTTCTACAGTTGAGCCCATCGATTCACACCGCCGGCAACGGCAAGCAACCCCAAAGGACCCGCACCATGAACACCCAACTGACCACCCGCATCGCCCGCACCGCCAGCTCGTTCGCCGCTGCCGCGCTGATCACCTTCACCGGCCTGCACCTGATTGCCAGCTATGCGCTGCCGGCCCAGAGCCTGTCGGGCTCGGTGATACTGGCGGCCGCTGCCACCACCACGCCGGCTCGCTGATCAGGCTGACCCGGCCCGCCCACCCCCGCGACCAAGGACGCATAGCATGGACACCACCGCCTTCCTCGCCCGCGCACTCTCTGCCCGCGCACTCCCCACCTTGTACTGGCTTGGAAAGGGCGGTTGGACGCGCGCCGACGAGGCGGCGGGGCGCAAGCCAGCCACGCCGGGGCGCCCCCTCGATGTGGCCCGCGAGTTCGACCTGATGCGCACCCAGCGGCCCGGCGTGCACGCCGCCTATGTGGCCGGGCTGGAGAAATCGGGCCTCACGTTGGCCGAGCTGCCGCAGCAGGCATGCGACTGCTCGGGCTTCGTCTGCTGGGCCTTGGGCGTGGCGCGCGACAGCGCGCCCTGGGAGGGCGGATGGATCGGAACGGATGCTGTCTACGCCGACGCCACGGGCGAGCAACGGTTGTTCAGGCGCCTGGCCCGAGCCGAGGTCGGCGCGATGCTGGTCTTTCCCAAGCCGCGCGGCAAGGGCCCGGAAGGCCCGCCGGGGCACATCGGCATCGTCACCGAGGTGGCCAGCGACGGCAGCGTCCTGCGCGTGCTGCACTGTGCACCAGGCAACTACCTGCTGCCTCCGGGCGAGGGCTTTTCGCGCAATGCCATCGCCGAGACCGCACCGGCGATGTTCGATGCGGAACCGGGCACGTTGGTCGTGGCCTGGAAGGGGCACTGACCGGGCGCGTCCCCGGGGCGGAGCGCTTGACTATCCCAGCGAGCGGCGCAATGCCGGCGCCAGCCTCGCCACCAGGCCTTCGATGGCCGATGCCGGGCACCCCGCATAGGACAGCACCAGCCCCCGCCGCAGCCGGCCCACACAGTAGACCGACAGCGGGATGACGGTGACCCCCAGGCCCTGGCTGCGCGCTGCCAGGGCCTGATCGTCCACCGCATCCGGCAGGCCCAGCGTCAGGTGCACGCCACGTGCGCCGCCCAGGATGCGCAGGCGGGCGGGGTCGGCGAGCTCGGCTGGCAGGTGCTTCCACAGGGCCTGCACCAGGGATTCGCGGCGGGCGCCGTATTCGCGCCGCAGGGCGCGCACATGGGCGGCGTAGTGGCCGTCGGAGATGAAGCGGGCCAGTGCTTGCTGCACCAGTTGGTCGCCGTCGCGGTAGAAATCTGCCGAGGCGTCGGCAAAGACGCTGGCCAGTGCGGCCGGCACCACCATGAAGCCGACGCGTATGCCGGGGTACATGGTCTTGCTGAAGCTGCCCAGGTAGAGCACGCGCTGCTCGCCATCCAGCCCCTGCAGCGAGGGGAAGGGCATGCCGGTGTAGCGGTACTCACTGTCGTAGTCGTCCTCGATCAGCAGCGTACCGTGCTTGCGCGCATGGGCCAGCCATTCGAGACGACGGGCCAGCGGCATCACCGCGCCGGTGGGGAACTGGTGTGAGGGTGTCAGATAGGCCAGTCGGGCGCGCGGCGCGTTGCGCCCGCTGGCAGGGGGCAGTGGCAGGCCGTCGTCGTCCACGTCCATGGGCTGCAGCGTGAGGCCCAGGTCGCCCAGGGCCTGGCTGGCGCCCCAGTAGCAGGGGTTCTCGATCCACACCCGGTCGCCAGGGTCGCAGAGCAGGCGGGCGATCAGGTCCAGCGATTGCGCGGTGCTGTCGGTGACGATGACCTGCGCCGGCTCGCAGCGCACGCCGCGCGTGCTTCGCACATGCTGGGCCACCGCCTGCCGCAGCGTGGGCGCGCCGCCCGGTTCGCCGGCGCCGAGTTGCGCCGCGTCGGTCCGGCGCAGCGGCTGGGCCAGCAGGCGGTTCCACAGGGCATGGGGGAACAACTCCGCGTCGAAACCGCCAGGGCAGAAGGGCTCCCGGCGCCAGAAGCGGTGCAGCGGGTGGGCCTGGTAGTGCTGCCCGCGTTCGGACAGCGCTGGCGCCGGCAATGCGGCCGCCGCCGCGCGGGGCGCGCGCAGGGCCACCTGCTCCGGGGCCACACGGCAGGCGTAGGTGCCGGAGCCCTGGCCGGCGACCACGAAGCCTTCCTCGCGCAGTTGCGCGTAGATGGCCACCAGGGTGTTGCGCGCCACGCCCAGCCGGGCCGCCAGCGCGCGCGTGGCAGGCAGGCGCTGGCCGGCCGGCACCACGCCGTCGAGAAGGGCCTCGCGGAGGCCCTGGGCCAGTCGCGCGCCCAGCGGGCCGGCGGCGGGCGGGCGGGAGTTCAACCATTCGGCGACGCTATCGAGGCTCATGTGGAGGGCTAAAGTGGCCCAACTATAAATAGCATAAGTGGCCTATTCGGGTGGTCCAATTTGATCCTACCATCGGGCTTCGCCCTCTGACGCCTCCACCATGAACCGCATCCAGCCCCTGCCCCCCATCGACAGCGCCGCCGCCGAGGCCGCACTTGCCGCACTGGGCGCCCAGTCGGTGGAGTGCGCGCTGGGTGACTTCACCTCGGTGGCTCGCGGCAAGCGCGTCAGCCGCACCGATTTCCTGGGCCTGGGCGGCTGCAAGCTGCCCACCGTGGCGCTCGGCCTGACCGTCACCGCCGGTGAATCGGATGCGGTGTTCGGCCCGATGGTGCCCGCCAGCTACAGCGACATGCACCTGGTGCCCGATCTCGCCACGTTGGCACCCCGCCCGGGTCGCCCGGGCGAGGCCACGGTGATCTGCGAGCCCACTGGCCGCTGGCACGCCAGCCACCATGGTCGCGAGATCGACGCGGCCGAGTTGTCACCGCGCGCCGCGCTGCGCCGCGTGCTGGCCGGGTTCGAGGCCGAAGGCCTGCAGGCGCTGGTGGCGCCTGAACTGGAGTTGTTCCTGCTGACTCGCCAAGAATCCGGCGGCCGGGTCACTCTCGGCAGCGCGCGCGCACAGCCCGGCGCGATGGCACGCGAGAGCTCGTGCGAGGCCTTCTCGCTGGAGCGCGCCGGTCACTTCGAGGCCTATTTCGACGACCTGTATGCCGCCTGCGAGGTGCTGGGCATCCCCGTCAGCGGGCATGCGCACGAGTCGGCCCTGTCGCAGTTCGAGGTCAACTTCCGGCCAGGCGCCCCGCTGGCCCAGGCGGATGCGGTGTTCCGATTCAAGCGGGTGGCGCGCGAGATCGCAGCGCGCCACGGCTTCCTGGCCAGCTTCGCGGCCAAGCCGTTCCTGGATCAACCGGGCACCGGCATGCACTGGCACTTCAGCGTGCAGCGCTCGGCTTCCGCGTGGCCGCATGTGTTTGCCCACGAAGCGGGGGACAGCAGCCCGGCGCTGGGCCACTTCATTGCCGGGCTGCAGACGCACACGCCGGCAGCCATGGCCTTCTTCGCGCCCTACGACATGGCCTACGACCGCATCGCGCTGTCCGATGCCTCGCCCTCGCATGCCAGCTGGGGCGCCGAGGACCGATCGCTGGCCTTCCGTATTCCCGCTTCCGGCCCGGGGGCACGGCGGGTCGAGAACCGGCTGCCCGGCGGCGACGCCAACCCCTACCTGACCGTGGCCGCCACGCTGGGCCTGGGCTTGGCCGGCCTGCGCGCCGCGCAGGACCCGCACCCTGGCGCCGACGAAGCCCACCGGCTGCCACGCAGCCTGCCGGACGCGTTGGACGCACTTGACCGCAGCGCCATGCTGCGCAGCCTCATCGGTGGCCCGCTGGTCGACGCCTTCACGGCCATCAAGCGCCATGAGCACGCCGAACGCGCTGCACTGGCCGACCCGCGCCACCAGTGGGACCTGACCCATTTGATTGAACTCGCCTGAATCCACCAGAGACTGATCATGTTCCGCAGCAGCCCTCAGCACACCGATACCTACTACGCCGCCACCTCGCGTGAGTGGCAGGTCGAACGCCCGGCTCTCGCCGAAAGCCTGCAGGCCGATGTCTGCGTGGTCGGCGCCGGCTTCTTTGGCCTGTACACCGCGTTGGAGATGGCCAAGGCCGGCAAGCGCGTCGTGATCCTGGAGGCCAGCCGGGTCGGCTGGGGCGCCTCGGGCCGCAACGGCGGCCAGATGATCATCGGCTTCCCCTGCGGCATGCAGCGGCTCAAGGGCGTGATGGGCCATGAGCGGGCACGCAACCTGTTTGACCAATCCCTGCAGGCGGTGCGCGACATCCGCGGCATCATGAGCCAGCACCAGATCGATTGCGACCTGGTCGAGGGCCACCTGGAGGTGGCGGTGCTGCCGCGCCGCGTGGCCGACCTCACCGGCTGGATCGAGGAGTGCCAGACCGAGTGGGGGTACGACAAGCTGCAGTTCGTCGACAAGTCCACGCTGCCCACCTACCTGAACTCCGAGCGCTATCAGGCCGGCATCATCGACCCTGAGGGCTGCCACATCCACCCGCTGAAGTACGTGCTGGGCCTGGGCAGGGCAGTCGAGGCAGCCGGTGTGCGGATCTTCGAGCAGACGAAGGTGGAGGGCTACGACGAGAAGGCGGACGGCATCACCGTTCGGGTGGCCGGCGGCATGCAGGTGAAGTGCGATCAGCTCGTGCTGGCTGCCAACGCCTACATCGACCAGGTGGACAAGCGCCTGGCTGCGCGCACCCTGCCGGTGGGCACCTTCATCGGCGCCACCGAGGTGCTGGGCGAATCGGTCGCGCGCAGCTTGATCCCCAAGAACCATGCGGTCTACGACAACCAGTTCATCCTCGAGTACTTCCGCACCACGGCTGATCACCGGCTGCTATTCGGCGGCAAGTGCACCTACCTGGGTGGCACGCCGCTGAACCTGCCCCAGTCGATGAAGGCGAACATCCTGCGCGCCTTCCCGCAGCTGAAAGACGTGAAGATGGAGTACGCCTGGGGCGGCCACATCGACATCACGATGCGCCGCATGCCCGATTGGGGCCGCCGCAATGACCGCGTCTTCTGGGCCCAAGGTTTCTGCGGCCACGGCGTGGTGCCCACCCGTGTGGCCGCCACGCTGGTCAGCGAGGCCATGCTGGGCCGGCCCGAGCGGCTCGACTGGTTCGGCGGCATCGTCAACCCGCCATTCCCGGGCGGTGAGCGCCTGGGCGGCCTGATGCAGGCTGCGGGCATGGGCTGGTACCGGCTGCGCGACTTCGTCTGACGTTCGGCGCTAGGCGCTGGATGTGTAGAGGAGCAGGCCCTGCACCAGCGCGGCGAAGGTCACTGCGCAGCGTGGGCTGTCGCGCAAGTCGGCGTGCATCGCCACCCAGGTGTCAAGCCTGAACGAAAACAGCCGGGGCAGGACGCGAACCAAGCCGTCGCGGCGTGCCAGACCCACCTGGCAAACGCCGAGGCCGAACCCGGCGCGGATGGCGGCCAACTGGGCCAGGTCACTGTCGGCGCGAAACGCGAAGATGCTGCGATCGAAGGGGCCCAGGTCGGCTGTCATGCGCCGAATGCGCGCGTCCTCGCGGTCGAAGCCGATCAGGCTGTGCCGCAGCAACTCGTCCATGGACCTGGGTGTGCCGCAGCGCGCCAGATAGTCGGCCCGGCCGTGCATGCCGAGTTCGATGCTGCCCACCCGGCGCGCGATCAAAGCGCCCTGTGTGGGCTGCACCATCCGTACCGCGATGTCGGCCTCGCGGCGCAGCAGGTCGCCCACCTCGTTGGAGACCACCAGTTCCACCACCAGTTCCGGGTGCGACTGCCGCAGCGAGGCCAGGACCGGCGGCAGCACCTCGACCCCCACGACCTCGCTGGCGGTGATGCGCACGGTACCTCGCACCCCCTGACCCTGGCTGCTGGCGGCACGCAACAAGGCGGCCGCCGTGTCCTTCAGGCCGGCTGCATAGGGTCGCAGTGCCAGTGCAGCATCGGTCGGGGCAAATCCGTCGAAGGAGCGGGTAAACAGCTTGAGGCCCAGCGATGCCTCCAAGGCGTCGATGTGGCGGCCCAGTGTGGGTTGGGTCAGGTTCAGCGCGCGCGCAGCCGCGGACAGCGAGCCGTGGTCGAGCACGGCCAGGAAGGAGCGGTACCACTGCCAGTCGGGTTCCATGGTGGCAGTCTATACAAAAGTGAATAGAGGCTAGGCGGGTCTCGCTGATTTTCATTCTCCCATCCGGTGGGCACACTGAGCTGAATCGCCAACCCAGACCCCAGGAGTCCCGATGACCACCATTGCACTTTTCGGCGCCACCGGCGTCCTCGGCCAGAGCGTCGCCAGTGCCCTGCGCGCCCAGGGCCGGCGCTACCGTGTGGTGGGCCGAAGCGAGGCCAGCCTGCGCCGCGAATTCGGCGACGATCCGCTGGCCGAGATCCGTACCTGGATCCCGGACGAACCGGCGTCGGTGCAGGCCGCGGCGGCCGGGATCGAGACCCTGGTCTACATGGTGGGCGTGGACTACGCGCACTTCGAACTGCACCCGCTGGTGATGCGGCAGATGCTGGAGGGCGCCGTTACTGCCGGCGTGAAACGCATTCTGCTGATCGGCACGGTCTACCCCTACGGACTGCCACAGTCCCGTCCGGTCCGTGAGGACCACCCGCGCGAGCCGCACACCTTCAAGGGCCGCATGCGCAAGGCGCAGGAGGATCTGCTGTGGCAGGCGGCAGCCGAACACGGCCTCCAGGCCGCCATCCTGCGCCTGCCGGATTTCTACGGCCCCAACGTGGAGGCCAGTTTTCTGCACCGTGCCGTGGTGGCGGCGGTGCAGGGCGGCACGGCCGACCTTGTGGGCCCCATCGACACACCGCACGAGTTCGTGTTTGTGCCGGATGTCGGGCCGGTGGTGGCCAGGTTGGTCGAGACGCCGGCCGCCTGGGGCCGCAGCTGGCATCTGGCGGGCGCCGGCGTCACCACCCAGCTTGCCCTGGTGCAGGCGATGGAGGAGCAGACCGGGCGGCCACTGAAGAGGCGCATCGCCGGCAAGACCATGCTGCGGGTGATGGGTTGGTTCGTGCCCTTCATGCGCGAACTGGTCGAGATGCACTACCTGCAGACCGACCCGGTTCTGATGGACGACAGCGCCCTGCAGGCGCTGATCGGGCCGATCTTCAAGACGCCATACGAAGAAGGCGTGCGCCAGATGCTGAAGGCACAGCGCGAGGCCGCCGCGCTCGCTGAATCCGCGTGATCGGCCTATAGTCGTCGTGCCATGCCCTGCACGGGCGACGAAGGAGGCGCCATGCGCTGTGTCCGGCCCCATTCCGCCTTGGCACTTCGGTGCCTGACAGCAGCTTGGCTCACCTGGCCGGCCTGCGCAAGCGCGGGCGGCCCACCCCCCGAGTTGCAGGGCACTTGGGTGCCGGCCAAGGCCGCCTGCACGGCGCCGGCCAAGGTGGTGGTGGGCGCCGACAAGCTGACGCTGGTCAACGGGGCAGACAGCCAGGCGCTGGGTGAGGTCGAACTGGCCGGCCCGAGTTTCTTCGGCCCCGGCTACAGCGGAATCATGGCGGTGCTGATCACCGAATTCAGTGGCCAGCAGCCGCTGACCGCCACCTTCAACGTGGGCGAGAAGAAGGGCGTGGCGCAGGTGGAGTTTGCGCCGCCCATGCCTGGCAAAACCAACCCGCAAATGGCGGCCTACAACGCCCGCATCACCGCCCTCAAGCTGGCCCAGCGTTTCCCGCTCGACAAGGTGCCGCTGAAGAAGTGCGCGGGATGAAGACGCGGCACGCAGTCTGGGCGTTGGCGTTCGCGAGCCTCGTCGGTCTCTCCCAGGCAGAGGCGCAATGCCCACCGGCCGTGCCTGTTCAGGGCGCGCCGCCGCCCGGCCCGCTGCCGCTGTTCCCGGCCGACAACTGGTGGAACGTTGACATCCGCAACGCCCCGGTGGATCCGGCCTCGGCCGCCTACATCGCCTTCATCAACAACGGCGGCACGCGGCGCCTGCACCCGGATTTCGGTGGCGAGGTCAAGCCCGGAAGCGTCAAGGTCTACGGGTTCCCTTATGCCATCGTCGACGCGTCGCAGCCGAAGCAGAAGGTGAACTTCAAGTACGCCAACGAGAGCGACGGCGTCGACCATGGCACAGGCAAGCCGCAGCGCTTCTACCCGTTGCCCGCCGAGGCGATCACCGAGCCGCACTGGGTGGAGGGCGGTGCGCCGGCCAACCTGGACCAGCGCAAGAAGAACGACCGGCACCTGCTGGTCATCGACTGCACGAACAAGCACCTCTACGAGCTCTACAACGTCTTCCATGACGCGCTGAGTGGCAAGTGGCTCGGTGGCTCGGGCGCATTCTTCGACCTGACCCGCAACGACCGCCGCCCCGAGGGCTGGACCTCGGCCGACGCCGCCGGGCTGGCCATCTTCCCGGGCCTGGTGCGCTACGACGAGGCCTGGAACGACACAGTGCCGGAGATCGCCCACGCGCTGCGGGTGACGGTGCGCGCCACCAACGGGCATGTCTTCCCGGCCTCTCACACGGCAGGCGCCACCCCTGGGGCGTTGCCGATGGGCGCCCGGCTGCGGCTGAAGGCGCTGGTGAACGGGCAGGATCCTGCGTTGCGCACGGCGGATCCCCATGCCCGCAAGATCTTCCGCGCCATGCAGCGCCACGGCCTGATCGTGGCCGACAACGGCTCGGATCTGTACATCAGCGGGACCTTCGACACCCGCTGGGACAACGACATCCTGAACCCTGCCTTCGCCACCTTGATGGCCAGCGACTTCGAGGTGATCAGCCTGGGCTGGCAGCCTTGACCGGCGCCCCGCCGCCAGCCGCGATCCACTCGTCCGCGAGGCGCTCCAGCACCTTCAGCGGCAGCGTGCCCTGCGACAGCATCAGCTCATGGAACGCCGGCAGCGAGAAGCGCTCTCCCAGTCGGGCCTGCGCGTGCTGGCGCATCTGCTGGATCTTCAGTGCGCCGATCTTGTAGGCCAGGGCCTGGCCAGGCCAGGCCATGTAGCGCTCTGTGGCCTGGCGGGCCTCCGCTTCGCTCGCGCCCTCGGTATCCATCATGTAGCGCATGGTCGCTTCGCGGGTCCAACCCTTGGCATGCAGGCCGGTGTCGGTGACCAGGCGCACCGCGCGGAGCAACTCCTGCTTCAGATGGCCCAGGTATTGGGTGGGGTCGTCGTAGACGCCCATCACGATGCCCAGCGTCTCGGCGTACAGCGCCCAGCCCTCGCCAAATGCACTGTTCCAGCCCCAGCGGCGGAAATCCGGCAGATCCAGCTCGATCTGCCTGGAGCCCTGGAAGTGGTGGCCCGGCTGGCCCTCGTGCAGCAGCAGCGAGGTCATGATCGCCACGTTGAACTGCGCCGGCTCACCTCCCGCGCCCACGTAGAAAACGCCGGGACGCGACCCGTCCGGCGCCGGGCCGGTGTAGTACGGCGACGCCGTGGCGCGCTGCAGTTCGGGCATCGGTCGGATGTCCATCGGGTACTTGGGCAGACGGCTGAACAGGCGGGGAAGCAGCGGCAGCACCCGCTGGTTGATGTCCTGGTAGCCCATCAGCAGCTCCGGCCACGTGCTGTAGGGGCGGAAGCGTGGCTGGGCCGCATGCCACCGGAGGAAATCGGTGACGCTGCCCTCGACCCCGAACCCCGCCTGCAGCTTGGCGATCTCGCCCCGGATACGCGCGACCTCGGCCAGCCCGAGGTGGTGGATCTCGTCAGGCGACATGTCGGTGGTGGTGTTGGCACGAACCTGGTACGCGTACCACGCGGCACCGTTCGGAAGCGCCGAAATGCCCGCCGTGGAGCGGCAGGCGCGGCGGTAGGGCCCTTCCAGGAAGGCCACCAACTCGCGCATCGACGGCAGCAGCTCGCGCTCGAACGTGCTGCGCCAGGCGCGGCCGATGCGCGCTCGCTCGGCATCGCTGAAATCCACGGGCATCACTGCCAGCGCGCGGACGAAGGGTGACTTGTCGAACGCCGGCTCGGCGAGTGAGCGGTAGATCGGCAACCCCGAGTCGATCAGGGCACGGGGAACGGTGTAGCCGCGCCGCATGCCCTGGCGCATGTTGGCGATGGCCTGCCGGTTGAACGCCGGCAGCATCCTCAGGCGGCGCAAGTAGTTGCCGTAGTCGGCCGGGGTCTTCAGCGGTTGGTACTGGTCGCCGCTGCCCAGGTTCGCCAGATCCAGCGGTAGGGCACCGAACTGATCGATCGGCATCAGGTGGCTGGGGAAGGCGTCAGCGTCCAGCTCGAGTTGCACCTCCCAGGCCAGCAGTTCGTGGTTCAGGCGGTCCGACGGGGTCAGACCTTGGGGAGGGAGGGCACGCAACTCGGCGGCGACGCGGCGGTTCAAGGCCCGCGCCTTGGCGATCTGGTCCGGAGCAATCGCAATGGCCAGACGGCCCTCGTAGCGCGCCCCGCCGACGGTGGCGGAGGCGGTCAATGGATCCAGCTCCAACTTGTCGGCAAAGTAACGCGCGGCGATCCGGGCCAGGCGCTCCTGCGGGACCGGTCGGGTGGCGGCTTCGGCGGCGGGCCAGGGGAGCAGGGCGGACAGCAGCGGCGCACAGGCCTGGCGTCGGGTGATCGGCATGGGGGGGTGCTCTTGTGAAATCTTGAAGGTGGCCGGCGGCGTTCACGCCGGGCGGCGGATGACGTGGATATGGCGCTCTGCAGGCTGGGCATCGCGGGCACGCAGCTGGCCGCAGCCGCCCTCCACGTCCTGCCCGGCGGATTGCCGCAGCTTGGTGAGCACGCCGCGGCGGTGCAGGTGGCGGGCGATCTCGGCCGCGCGCTCCCAGCTCGGCCGCTGGAAGTCCAGCCCGTCCACGCTGTTGTACGGAATCATATTGAGGACCGCGTACTTGCCTTGCAGCAGGCGCACGATGCCGTCGAGTTCGTCGTCGCCGTCGTTGATGCCGGCCAGCAGTGTCCACTGGTACTGGATGGGGTAGCCGGTGGCGCGGGCGTAGTGCTCACCCAGCGCCACCAGGTCATCCGGCGAGATGCGCGGTGCGCGCGGCAGCAACTGCTCGCGCAGCACCGGCTTGGTGGTGTGCAGCGACAGGGCCAGCGCCGGCTTTACCCTGCCCTGCGGCAGGCGCTCGAAGACGCGCGGATCGCCCACGGTCGAGAAGACCAGGCTCTTGTGGCCGATGCCGCCTTCATGGCCCAGCAACTCAATGGCCTCCAGCACGTTGTCCAGGTTGTGGGCCGGCTCGCCCATGCCCATGAAGACCACTTTCTTCACCGGCCGCAGGCGGCGCGCCAACGCCACCTGCGCAACGATCTCGGCACTGCCGACCTGGCGCAGCAGGCCGTCGCGCCCGGTCATGCAGAACACGCAGCCGACAGCGCAGCCCACCTGGGTGGAGACACACAGGCCGTCACGTGGCAGCAGCACGCTCTCCACCGTCTGGCCATCGGCCAGCGCCACCAGCAGGCGCGCCGAGCCGTCCTCGGCCGGGTGCTCGGATCGCAGCGTGGCCAGGCCCTTCAGCTCGGCCTCGATCGCCGGCAGGGCCTCGCGTACGGCCTTGGGCATGAAATCCTCGAGCCGGCGCTTGCCACTGTCCTGCGGTCTGGCCTGCGCCCACAGCCGCAGCACACGCTGTTCGTGCGCAGGCGTGGCGCCGAGTGCGCGTAGCTGTTCTCTGAAGGTGCCGATCTGCATGGGGCCGAAATACACGGGCTGGGTGCCCAGTGTCGCCCATGTACCGGGTGCCCCAGGTCAGGCCGCAGCTTCCACCACCATCTGCAGCCGCTGCTGGCCCTGGAACTCGTCCAGGCTCAGGCGGTAGGCCAGCCGCACCTTGGTGGGCAGGCTGTCGGTGTGGCCGAACCAGATGGCGTCGCGCAGCTGGCCCTGGTG
>Ga0075156_10001089_pt1 | contig 14571 bp, 13 predicted proteins | sample JI81AbrownDNA_FD_70966 | JGI IMG/M metagenome (GOLD analysis project Ga0075156, IMG submission 70966) | Wastewater effluent complex algal communities from Wisconsin, to seasonally profile nutrient transformation and Carbon sequestration -... | ecosystem: Engineered > WWTP > Effluent > Algae...
AAGGGACACCTGCGTGTGCTGCGTTCGGTTGATTAACCACCTGACGCCTTGACCGACTTTCTGCCCTAGGGTGTGACGATGCGATCTCTCGACGATGTAATCAAGGCATACGACGTTCGTGGCGTAGTTCCCGATCAATTTGACTCAAACCTCGCGCACGATATCGGCGCTGCATTTGTGCGCGTCATCGGTGCCGCCGCCCACGATGGGGGCGCAGGGGCTGTGGTGATCGGCCACGATATGCGCCCGTCAGGGCCAGACCTGGTTGCAGCGTTTGCCGATGGCGTCACCGAACAAGGCTGCGATGTGATCCGCATCGGGCTTTGTTCTACGGACGGGATGTACTTCGCATCCGGCACGACGGGACTTCCTGGCGCGATGTTCACTGCCAGCCACAATCCTGCGCAATACAACGGCATCAAGCTGTGCCGGTCGGGTGCGTCGCCAGTTGGTCAGGACACAGGGCTTGCCGCGATCAAACAGATGGTGATTGACGGGGTTCCCACGTTCGACGGGCCCGCTGGCTACGTTCGTGACGAAGACATGTTGGTCCCGTATGCCGAATACCTGCGCCACCTCGTTGGGGTTCAAGACATCCGACCACTCAAGGTCGTTATCGATGCTGGAAACGGGATGGCCGGTTACACCGCTCCGGCAGTACTCGGCGGATTGCCGCTGGACATCACCGAGTTGTACTTCGAGCTTGACGGCAACTTCCCGAATCACGAAGCGAACCCGATTGATCCGGCGAACATGGTCGACACGCAGCGGGCGGTTCTTGAGGTCGGTGCCGACATCGGGCTGGCCTTCGACGGGGATGCCGACAGATGCTTCGTCGTCGACGAGCGTGGCGAAATCGTCAACCCGTCAACGCTGACAGCACTCATCGCATCGCTGGAGCTCGCAAAGGCACCAGGCGCTCCTGTCATTCACAACCTCATCACGAGCCGCGCGGTGCCAGAAGTCATCAGGGAAAACGGCGGGACCCCCGTCCGAACCCGCGTCGGGCACTCGTTCATCAAGGCCACGATGGCTGAAACCGGCGCTGTCTTCGGTGGGGAACACTCTGGCCACTTCTATTTCCGCGATTTCTGGCGAGCCGATTCCGGGATGCTTGCTGCACTGCATGTCCTGAGCTACCTCGGGCACACGCCGCCAGGAACGAAACTGTCAGATCTGCTGAGTCAGTTTTCCCGCTACACGCTCAGTGGTGAACTGAACACCACGGTTGCCGACGCGCAGGCATCAATAGCTGCGGTTCGGGCCGAGTTCGAGGGGAAGCCAGGCATCACGATCGACACCCTTGACGGAATGACAGTCGAAGCACAGGACTGGTGGTTCAACCTTCGCCCGTCCAACACCGAACCGTTGTTGCGCCTCAATGTTGAGGCAGCCGACCCGCAGCAGATGGAACAGGTTCGTGACGATGTGCTCGCCATGATTCAGGCAGTTGGTTAGGTTCCGCATCCCCGACGCGTAGGGTGACGCCCATGGCTTCTCTTGACCCGAAACTAGTTGAAATCCTTGCTTGTCCGGAAGACCACCACGCGCCGGTCGAACAACGCGGCGATGTTCTGGTGTGCACCGAGTGCGGACTGCAGTTCCCAATTCGTGACGGCATTCCGGTAATGCTGCTCGACGAGGCGCGCCCGGCTGCCAATGGATCTTGATGATGCGCTGCTCGATGACGTAGACGCCCTCATCGCGGCCGATACTCGGCAACTGCTTCCGATGACGGCGAGCGCCGGAGCGAGTATTCGCGCGGCAGCCTCGCTGGTCACCGCTGAGGCGATCGACCGGGTTGTTGACGATGGGCGTCCCCATGCTGTGGTGGTTGTCGGCGGTGGCGGCTCCAGGGCTGCCGGAGACATCCTGGCGGCTGTGGCCGGATCTGGATCACCGGTTCCGGTCATGACTTTTGGGGGCCCGTCTTTGCCGGGCTGGGTCGGGCCGACGGACGTCGTCGTTGCGGTATCGGGATCGGGACGGACTCCCGAGACTCTGGAAGTTGCGGCTGAAGCTGCTCGTCGCGGTTGCCGGCTGCTGGTTGTTTCGCCCGACCGGACTCCACTGGCTCATTTGGCCGATCAGACTCGTGGTGCGGTCAGTGTCGGCGTTGGGATTCCCACGGTGTCGGGAACCTGGCGCGCTCGAACGCTGATGTGGAGCCTGGCGACCCCGCTGGTCCTGATGGCCGGGGGTCTCGGGCTGGTGGAACACGCGCAAGAAGCAGTGGACGCCGCCGCCGACGAACTCGATCGAGTTGCTGACGTGTGCTCGCCACTGCGAGATTCCGTCGTGAATGACGCCAAGCGAATGGCTGTCGACGTGGCGCTGTCGTTGCCCATGCTGTGGGGCACTGGCGATGTCGGAGCGATCGCGGCCAAGCGGTTCGCCCGGCAGCTTGCTGAAAATGCGGGCTTGCCTGCTGTGGTGGGTACATTGCCTGAAGCCGCCCGCACGCAGTCGGTTCTGTTGGCTGGTCCACGGGCGGGCCAAGCTCACGTTGATGACATCTTCCGTGACCGGGTCGAACAACCTGAGGCAGCAACCAAGCTGCGTTTGATGCTGCTGCGCGATTCTGGGGAACATCCTGAGACTGCGGCACTTGCTGCGGCAGCCGTAGACCTTGCCGAAAGCCGGGGCGTTCCCGTCAACGTCCTCACCGCCGAGGGCACCCATGCACTCACTCGACTTGCCTCGCTGGTCGGCGTCTGCGACTTTGCCAGTATCTACGCCGGATTGGCATTGGGGCTTGACCCGATGTCAGCGGCGAACGAGTTGGACGGACGAGTCAGGTAACACCTGCCTCGTGGGTTGTCTGAGCAACTGACGGATACGAGGAGAGCACGTGCACCAAATCGCCGGTTACTTGCAGAACTACGCCTGGGGTATCCCTGGAGGTCTCGCCCCATGGCGCGGCGGTTCCGATGAGGCTGCCGCTGCGGGCGAGGACCTGCAGCCAGAGGCGGAACTCTGGTACGGAGCCCACGTGAACGGCCCATCCCCATTGGCTGATGGTGCAGGGGAACTTACCGATTTCGTCAGCGCTGAGGATGCGCCGGTGCTGGTCAAGTTGCTGGCTGCGGCGAGGCCACTGTCGATCCAAATTCACCCGCCGAGCGACCAAGCGGAACGTAACTTCGCTGCCCAGCAAGCTGACCCATCGCTACCGAAGTTGCTCGCGGATGGTTTGGCAAAGACCGAGATGCTGATCGCGGTCCGACCGTTTTCCGTGCTGCAGGGAATGCGGGAACCCCAGTTGGCGGCCGCGATCCTGCGTCAGGTCGGGGGTAGTGCGCAGGCAGGCGCTGACCTCGTCGAGGCAGGAGACCCCAAAGCGGCAATCAGGGCGCTTTTGGAAATTGATCCGGCCGAGCTCAGCGAGCTCACGCCCAAGGTCGCCGCGGCAGCCCGCGCCGCCGGGTTGGATACCTCTGGCGTGGATGCGTTGGAGACCGTCGCCACTGACTACCCGGGCGATGCCGGAGTGCTTGTGGCCGTGCTGATGGGGCAGCGAGTTCTGTCCGAAGGCGACGCGGTCTACGTACCGGCCGGAGTGGTTCACGCGTACGTCAGCGGCACAGGCGTTGAAGTGATGACCGCCAGCGACAACGTGCTCAGGCTTGGTCTCACCCCGAAAACCATTGCGGTGGACGAAGCACTCGACGCGCTCGATCCGGAATTGGCGCCGCAGCCGATGTCGGGGGAGCCCACAGCATTGCCATCGGGTGGGATCCATCGGCACTATGCCCCCGCTGGCGCGCCATTCATCGTCGATTGGATCGGCGATGGATCCTTCACTTCTGCCACGGGTGACTACCGACTGGTGCTGGCCGTCAGCAGTTCGGTCACAGTCAGCGTTGACGGGGCCGAACTCCTGCTCAGTCAAGGGCAGGCAGCGGCGGTACTTGCCTCCGAGGGCGATGTACGTGTCACCACGACCGGCGCGGCAGTTATTGCCCGGCCTGCAAGCCAATAGGGTGACGCCACCAAGGTGGACAGGGAGCTGGCGCAGTGAGCACTGAAGGCGGAGTTAAAGCGGTCATCGCGGCGCTCTGCGCCAACATCGGGATCGCCATCGCCAAGTTTGTGGCGTTCTTCTTCACCGGATCGAGCTCGATGCTCTCTGAGGCGATCCACTCGGTCGCGGACTCCTTCAATCAGGTGTTACTCCTGATTGGTGGCCACCGCGCCAAACGCGCAGCAACCTCCAAGCATCAGTTCGGGTACGGGCGCACTCGATACGTGTATGGGTTCGTCGTCTCAGTCATTCTGTTCCTTGTTGGTGGTGTGTTCGCCATCTACGAGGGCATCCACAAGATCCAGCACCCAGAACCGCTTCGTGATGCCGGATGGGCTGTTGCGGTGTTGCTGATCGCGATGGCGTTGGAGGGCTATTCCTTTCGAACGGCGATGAAGGAGGCGAATAAGTCTCGGGGCCGAAAGTCACTGCTGCGGTTCGTTCGCCAGTCACGCCAACCAGAACTCCCCGTCGTGTTGCTGGAGGACTTCGGAGCGCTTATCGGTCTGATTTTCGCCCTAATCGGTGTTGGCATGTCCGTCGTCACAGGCAATGGCGTGTGGGATGGCATCGGCTCATCGATGATCGGCATCTTGCTGCTCGCGATCGCGATCTTCCTCTCGCTGGAGATGGCAAGCATGCTGATCGGCGAAGGAGCCATTCCCGAGGAGCAGGAACAGATTCGTCAAGCACTCGAATCGACCCCCGATGTCGATCGAGTAATTCACCTGCGCACCCTTCACGTGGGTCCCGACGACATCCTGGTCGCGGCAAAAATCGCCGTTGACAAGTCGGATACCGGCAGGGAAATTGCTCAAGCAATTGACGCCGCGGAGAGGCGGGTGCGTGCTGTTGTGCCCACAGCCACGTACATTTACCTTGAGCCCGATCTGGACCGATACAAACAAACCCCACCCACAGAGGACTAAACATGGCTGACTTCAAGGTCGCGGACCTATCACTCGCGGACTTTGGTCGTAAGGAAATCAAGCTCGCTGAACACGAAATGCCAGGCCTCATGGCCATGCGTGCGGAGTTCGGCGAGACCAAGCCCCTCACGGGTGCACGCATCACAGGTTCACTGCACATGACAGTTCAGACCGCGGTGCTGATCGAGACGCTGACAGCTCTCGGTGCCGAGGTCCGCTGGGCAAGCTGCAACATCTTCTCGACGCAGGATCACGCCGCGGCCGCCGTTGCTGTTGGCCCCAACGGCACGCCCGAGGATCCGCAGGGTGTCCCCGTCTACGCGTGGAAGGGCGAGACCCTCGAGGAGTACTGGTGGTGCACCGAGCAGGTGCTCGAGTGGCCCGCAGATGCTTCCGGACACACCGGACCCAACCTGATTCTCGATGACGGCGGCGATGCCACGCTGCTGGTTCACAAGGGCAAGGAATACGAACTTGCTGGCGCCGTTCCGGATCCAGCGGGCGCTGATTCCGAAGAGTTCGCGGTTGTCCTCGGCCTGCTGCAGCGTTCGCTGGCTGAAGACCCCACTCGCTGGACGCGGATCGCTGACGGCATCAAGGGCGTAACGGAGGAGACCACCACGGGTGTTCACCGCCTCTACGAAATGCTGCGCGAGGGCAAGCTGCTCTTCCCGGCGATCAACGTCAATGACTCCGTCACGAAGAGCAAGTTCGACAACAAGTACGGATGTCGTCACTCACTGATCGATGGCATCAACCGCGCAACCGACACGCTCATCGGCGGCAAGGTTGCCGTGGTGTGTGGTTACGGCGACGTCGGTAAGGGCTCAGCCGAATCGCTCCGTGGGCAGGGCGCTCGCGTCATCGTCACTGAAGTTGATCCCATCTGTGCGCTCCAGGCAGCAATGGACGGCTACCAGGTCGCGACGTTGGACGATGTCGTCGAAACTGCCGACATCTTCATCACAACGACGGGTTGCTACGACGTCATCAACGTGGCGGACATGCGTCGCATGAAGCACCAGGCAATCGTCGGCAACATCGGTCACTTCGACAACGAGATCGACATGGCCGGGCTGCAGGGCGAACCCGGTGTCAAGCGCAACAACATCAAGCCGCAGGTTGACGAGTGGACGTTTGCTGACGGCCATTCGATCATCGTGCTCAGCGAGGGTCGGTTGCTGAACCTCGGCAACGCGACGGGTCACCCGTCGTTCGTCATGTCGAACTCGTTCACGAACCAGGTCCTCGCTCAAATCGAGCTGCACGAGCGTTTGGATGAGTATCCGCTTGGTGTCTACACCCTGCCGAAGCATCTGGACGAGAAGGTTGCCCGTTTGCACCTCGATGCGCTCGGAGTGCGGCTCACGGAGCTGACCAAGGCCCAAGCCGAATACCTCGGCGTGCCGATCGAGGGCCCCTACAAGCCAGAGCACTACCGCTACTAGGTCGCCAGCACCCGTCATGTCTGGTCAACCGCCACCTCCGCCCCCGCCGCCTGAGAATTCTCCAGACGGCGGGTACGGCGGCGGCACTCCACCGCCAACGCCACCACCGCCCCCACCGCCCGGAGTTGGTCTCCAGCCCGGCTGGGGTGGCCCTGCTTACCCCGCGCCGATGTATCCACCGGTGCCGGGGCCTGGTGAAGTCGAAAGTGTGTTGCTGTACCCGGCTGCACCCATCACCCTCGTTGAGGCTGTTCGGGCCGAGCAGGCAGGCGCCTGGACGAAGAAGCCGATCCAGGTGCCGACTTGGGGCCTGGGAGACGTTGGCATTACCTTCGCCGCCTGGTTCTTCCTCAGCATGGTTGCTGGGATTGCAGCGTTCGCGATCACGGATGGCGCGGGTGTGTCCGCTGCCCTCAAAGGGCTCATCACGATCTTCGCGGTGATGATCCCGTGGATCGGGATGGGCGGCTGGCCGCTGCTGGCGACGAGTACCAAGGGCAACGGCCCATCGATCGACCTTGGGCTGCGCTGGTCAATGCGCGACATTGCGTGGGGCCTGATGTACGGGGTGATTGCGCTCGTCACGGCGGTCATCTTGGGCGCTGTGACCACGGCGATTTTCGGTGAGTTCGATTCAGCCGCCGGCGACCTCGGCGAGCAGTTGGCCGGCAACAAGTTCGTGCTGCTGCTATTTGCGCTGACGGTGGGTGTGGGTGCCCCGATCATCGAAGAGATTTGTTTTCGAGGGCTCACTTTTAGTGCCATCGCGAAGCGCGGCGTTGCTCCGTGGATCACCGTGATCATTTCGGCGGTCGTCTTCTCCGTGTTCCACCTGGAGCCGGTTCGAATGATCCTGCTTCTTGGGATTGGTCTGGTGCTTGGTTTCGCCCGGTGGCACACGGGAAGCGTGACCACGACGATCGTCGCCCACATGATGAACAACCTCCCGGGTGCGCTCTTCCTGTTGTTCAGCTAGTTCCAGGTCGCCCCTGGTTACTGCTGGGACCTTTGGCCGGTCGATTAACTCGCCGGTATGTGGGATTCTCGAATTCCGGGGAGTCGCTAGTGGGAGGCCGCAGAAATGAATCAGCAGCAATTCGACAAGATCGCCCAAGCACCAGGGTTTGTCGCCGCATTGGATCAAAGTGGCGGGAGCACGCCAAAGGCGTTGCGGTTGTATGGCATCGGTGAGGACGCCTACTCCAACGACGAGCAGATGTTCGACCTCATCCATGAGATGCGGACCCGGATCATCACGAGCCCGGTATTCGGCGGCGACCGGATCTTGGCCGCGATCCTCTTCGAAATGACGATGGACCGAGAAATTGAGGGTCGTGGATCCGCGGACTACTTGTGGAATGTGAAGAACGTTGTTCCGATTCTCAAGGTCGACAAGGGTCTGGAAGCGCAAGCGGCCGGTGTGCAATTGATGAAGCCGATGCCTGACCTTGATGCGCTACTCGCACGCGCATTGGACCAGGGAGTGTTCGGGACAAAGATGCGCTCTGTCATCAAGGATGCTGACCGCGACGGAGTGCATGCGATTGCCGCTCAGCAGTTTGAAGTTGGGCGCCAGATCCTGGCGGCCGGTTTGGTTCCGATCATCGAACCCGAAATCGATATCAACTCAACGACGAAGCGAGAATGCGAGGAGTTGCTGAAGGCAGAGATCCTCGATCATCTTGGATCGATTCCCGATGGCCAGCAGGTCATGCTGAAGCTGACTCTGCCTGAGATCGATGATTTCTATGCCGACCTAGTCGCACATCCCAAGGTCCTCAAGGTGGTCGCGCTGTCAGGTGGCTATTCACGCGCTGAGGCTGATCAGCGACTTGCCCGCCAGCACGGGGTCATCGCGAGCTTCTCGCGCGCGTTGACTGAGGGGTTGTCGGCTCAGCAGTCGCCAGCTGAGTTCGATGCCCAACTCGATGAGTCGATTACGGAAATCTTCACTGCATCCATGACCTGATCACGAACTTTGTGACAGGTCCGAGGTTTCAGGCGAGGTGGAACTGGGCAGGCTCCGAAGATCGCGGGTGTGATCACGCGAACAATCGATCGGAGGTGCACGATGCGACGCCATATCGCGGCTGGGGTCCTTGCTGCACTCTGCGTGGGCCTTGCGGTCGGAGTCGTCAACGTGCAGGTGGCATCTGCTCAACCACTCACCTCGGCGGTCACAGGGGTTGCCGACGAGCAGTCCGATGCGATCGTCAATGCAGCGGCGGCACGGCTCGATGTGATGCCTGATGTGGCATACACGAAGTACCGCCTCAACTTGCCGGTCGAAGATCTCGTCCGCGAGAAGCAAGCAGAGGACGCGTTCGTCGCTTCCGCGACCGCCCGAGGTATCGATGCCCAGGTCGCTCGAAACGTGATTCGTGACCAGATGGTCGCGTCAAAGATGGTCCAGTACGAGCTGATTTCGAAGTGGAAGGTCACGCCGCCCCCGGTTCGGCCATACAAAGACCTAGCCAAGGAACTGCGGCCCGTCATCGACGCAGCGACTGCACGGCTGACATCAGGCCTTGCCGATGCCGTGGCGACAGGCATTCCTGCTGATTGGCGCACGCAAGTACAGCGTTCGGCAGATTCGGCCGCCCGCAGTCTTGACGTCGCGGTTAGTCGCGCGGCGCTAGATCGATCATTGGTATCAATCGCAGCCTTGAGCTAGTTCCAGACCTGCCCTGCCTTGACACACGTCAACGTGGCACAACCCCGCTGTCTTCGCGGCTGCCTTTGTGGAAAGCGTTTTCCACCACTGAGGTGAGCGGCGCTGTTTCCACAGGTTGGGCTTGGTGACATGCCGCGGACCGGGTGATGATCACACGATGAGGTATGGGTATTTCAGACCTCATCCTGATGCGAAATTGCCGCAGCTGTGAGCTTCCGGGCACGCTTCTGTGCGAACGGTGTCGTCGCCGTGTCGAGGACACCGTCGTTCCGCAACGATTATTCGCGGGGTCCTTGCCGGTTCACTGCGCAGTCCGCTACGAATCCACAGCCCGATCGATTGTTCTGGCGGCCAAGCGCACGGGGGCAGCAGAGTGTGTTGCGGTGATGGCGCGGCTAGCGAGGATGGCGCTGGCTGACTGCCTTGACGACCTGGCGGTGGACGGGCGAATCTGCGTCGTCCCCTTGCATTCGGGTGCAAAGACTCGCGCTGCCGCTGGGCAAGACCTTGTGGTGGCTGTCCTGCGCCAAGCGATGAAGGGACTGCCCGCTCCACGAGGGCAGGTGCAGATTGCGGACGTCCTTCAGATTCGTCCGAACAGGCTGCAACAGAAGGTTCTGAATCGACAGCAACGCGCTGGAAATGTCACCGGAAACATTCGTGCCTCCCCGCGTACGCGCGTGCAGGGCCTCAACGCAGTGATCTTCGATGATGTGATGACGTCAGGAGCGACGCTTCAGGCGGCCGCACGTGCAGTAAGTGCGCGCGGTGGGCTAGTCCGCGCCGGGGTAGTTGTCGCCTACCGACCGTGGATCTGCGCCGACTTGCAAGGCAGGCGGGTGAGTGGATGACAGACGACTGATGCCAGGCGGGTAGCGTTGGGTTGTGGCACCCGCCCGGGTCCGTGGTTGCGTTGCCCATCGCCGCAAGGTCGATGAGCAGCTAGCCGATGCCAGTCGCAGGCAAAACGGTCCACGTAAGGGCGCCATTTTGAGTCTTGACTCAAGGTGGTGTCTGATCACGGTGCGGCTTAGAAGTAAGTCCTGCCCCGCCAACGGTCACGATGGCTGTTGTCAACGGGAGTCGGGTGAACGTCGCAGCAATGCGCGGCACTTGCAGCAGGCAGGTGTGGGGTCGAAGACCAGGTCGGCCGGGCGGGTGCCGACCCGATAGCTTCGCAGTTGGACCGCTAAGGCGGCTAGAGAAAGGACAGGGCAATGGCTGAGGTTGAGATCGTTGTTCGCGGAAGGCATGTTGACGTCTCGTCCAGGTTCCGGGAGCTGGCTAGCGAGAAGCTCGCCCGCGTTGAGCGGTTCGGGCAACCCATTCAGCGGGTAGATGTCGAATTGTCCAAGGAGCAGAACCCGCGACTTGCTGATCGAGCCTTTGAAGTCGAGCTCACCTGCCGCGGTAAGGGCCCGGTGATTCGGGCCGAAGCGAGTGCCGCTGACAAGTACAGCGCTTTAGACCTGGCTTCGGGCCGCTTGGAAGAGCGACTGCGCCGGGCGCATGACAAGTCGAAGGTGGTGAAGGGTGGGTCAAACCATCGCCGAACCTCTGAGGTCAAAGAAGAGGGCGCTGCCATCAACGCCGCGGTTGAGGCCGAGGACGAGTTGACTGATACCTACCAGGCCGATTCAGACGAGGTCTTCTCGTCCGGTCCAGTCGTTGTGCGCGACAAGACTCACCCAGCGGCGCCTATGTCGATTGAGCAGGCGGTCACTGAGATGGAGCTCGTGGGGCACGACTTCTTCCTCTTCCAAGAGGTCGAATCCGGTGCGCCCGCTGTGGTGTACCGACGTCGCGGCTACGACTACGGCCTCATCCGTATCGAGTCACCAGAAACCGTCAACTAGGTCTCGCTCTATCTCAAGGTTGTAGCCAATGGCGCCGTCCGGTCGCGCGAGTGTGCTGATTTTTGATCATCAGCCACTGCTCGTGCGCGGGCTGGCGTCATTGCTGCGAGACGAAGTGGGCGTGACAGCGTTCGTATCCTCGGGCAGGCCGGATCTCCTCGCCGCAGAGATGGCGGATTTCAGCCCGGACGTCGTCGTCCTCGGCGTCACGTCGGACATGGCGGCAGCGCTTGAAGTCGCGCAAACGGCTCTCCAAGCTGATGAAACCGCCCGGCTGATCGTGTTACTCGACCCGCAGACCAATTTTGAGGCCGCGGATCTGATCCGATTGGGAATCTCAAGCGTCATCAGCAGGGATGCATCCCTCGACGAGGTGGTCTTGGCAGTTCGTCAGGTGCTGGCAGGGCAGAAGTCACTCGACGGTGAGATGGCGTCGAGGCTGATCGCTGAACTCACTGTGGCAGTTCGCCGGGCAGATCACGGAAAACGTGATGGAGGCCTGACCAAACGCGAATTGCAGGTTTTGACGCTGGTTGCCGACGGACTGCCCAACCGCGATGTCGCGAATCGGCTCCACATCAGTGAGAACACGGTGAAGAACCACATGCGTAGCGTTCACGAGAAGCTTGGCGTCCGTACTCGGACTGAGGCTGTGGTGAAGGCCGCTCGAGAGGGCCTGCTCGGAATCGGCTAACTGGCGATGAGGCCGAGCGCCTGCGATGCGTATCGGCGAATGACATCGGCCGCGACCTCGGCATCGTGTTCGCTGCCCACGATCCCGGGGGCAGCGACAACCCGGGCGGTTGGTTCACCTGGTACCAAAGCGACGTAGGCACGTGCCTTGGCGGTGACGATGTCTTTGGCCACCCAGGTTCCCTGCGAATTTCGGGCGGAGCTGCCAAGTGCAGCAATTGCCCCACAGAGGGAGGCGTCGTCGACTGGCTGAAGTTGCATCGTCCCGGCCGCGATTTCGGGCACGTCAGGCAGTTCGTGATCAAGCATCTTGCAAGCATGCCCCAGCGCTTCGCCATGGTCTACGTGTTTCACCGAAATTGTTGTCCGAGATGACTCGGCGTCCCGCCATTCGCACAGTTCCCCCAGAAGAAGCCCCTATGAGGTTGGACGACCTGAAGCCGCGGGGGTGATGTGCGTACGATGCGGGGGTGCGACTCTTCGACAAAATGATGCGAGCCGGTGAAGGCAAGACCCTGAAGAAGCTCACGGCATTGACCGCCCAGGTCAATCTGCTGGAAGAGGACTTCAAGGCGATGTCCGATGCTGAGCTTCGCGAATGTACAGATCAGTACAAGGCGCGTCTGGAGGACGGCGAAACCCTTGACGACCTGTTGCCGGAGGCCTTTGCCACGGTACGGGAGGCCGCCCGCCGCACACTCGGTCAGCGCCACTACGACGTCCAGTTGATGGGTGGAGCAGCGCTTCACCTTGGGAACATCGCCGAAATGAAGACCGGTGAAGGTAAGACGCTGGTCTCAACCGCGCCCGCGTACCTCAACGCTCTTGCCGGCAAGGGCGTTCACATCGTTACCGTCAACGACTACCTCGCCGAACGTGACTCCGAGTGGATGGGCCGGGTGCACCGCTTCCTCGGCCTCAAGGTCGGTTGCATCTTGTCGCCGATGACGCCGGCGGAACGCCGTGTCGCCTACGACTGTGACATCACCTACGGAACGAACAACGAGTTCGGATTTGACTACCTGCGCGACAACATGGCGTGGTCAAAGGAAGAAATGGTTCAGCGCGGCCATTACTTCGCGATCGTCGACGAAGTTGACTCGATCCTTATTGACGAGGCGCGGACGCCGCTCATCATTTCTGGTCCAAGCGACCAGTCGCCCAAGTGGTACGCGGACTTTGCGAAGCTTGTGACTCGCCTCGATCGCGATGATGACTACGAAGTGGACGAGAAGAAGAAGACCGTCGGCATCCTTGAAAGCGGAGTCGAGAAGACTGAGGACTGGCTCGGCATCGACAACCTGTACGAAGCCGTGAATACGCCGCTTGTGGGGTACTTGAACAACGCGCTCAAGGCGAAGGAGCTGTTCAAGAAGGACAAGGACTACGTCATCATGGATGGCGAGATTCTGATTGTCGACGAGCACACGGGCCGCATCTTGGCCGGTCGCCGCTACAACGAAGGTCTTCACCAGGCGATTGAGGCCAAGGAAGGCGTCGAGATCAAGGCGGAGAATCAGACGCTGGCCACGATCACCCTGCAGAACTTCTTCCGGCTCTACGACAAGCTCGGCGGAATGACCGGTACGGCCATGACTGAAGCCGCTGAGTTCAATCAGATCTACGAACTTGGTGTTGTGCCGATCCCGACCAACAAAGCGAACATTCGGATCGACCAACCTGACTTGGTCTACCGGACTGAAGAAGCCAAGTTCAACGCGGTAGTCGCCGACATCAAGGAGAAGAACGACCTCGGGCAGCCGGTTCTGGTCGGCACAGTGAGCGTCGAGAAGTCCGAGGTGTTGTCGACTGCGCTTCGAAAGGCTGGGGTTAAGCACGAGGTCTTGAACGCCAAGCACCACGACCGTGAAGCAGCGATTGTTGCCGAGGCGGGTCGAAAGGGTGCAGTCACGGTTGCGACCAACATGGCCGGACGCGGTACGGACATCATGCTCGGAGGTAACTCGGAGTTCCGAGCCGCTGCCGCATTGGCCGCTCGCGGGCTGTCCCCGATCGAGACACCCGAAGAATACGAAGCGGCGTGGCCAGAAGCTCTGAACAGGGCCGAAGCGTCAGTGGCAACCGAACACGAGGAGGTCACCGAACTCGGTGGCCTGTACGTGCTTGGCACCGAGCGTCACGAATCGCGTCGAATCGACAACCAGTTGCGTGGTCGGTCAGGCCGTCAGGGTGACCCAGGCGAGACCCGCTTCTACCTGTCCCTCGAGGACGAACTCATGCGTCGATTTAATGCGGCGATGGTTGAGGCATTCCTGACTCGGTTCAACGTTCCCGACGATGTGCCGATTGAAGCCAAGATGGTGTCGCGTGCGATCCAAGGTGCCCAGGGTCAAGTCGAATCCCAGAACTTCGAGATTCGCAAGAACGTCCTCAAGTACGACGAAGTCATGAACCGCCAGCGACTCGTGATTTACGACGAGCGCCACCGTGTGCTCGAAGGCGAGAACCTTGAAGATCAGGTCCGATCGTTCCTTGATGAGGCAGTGGCCGCCCCAATTACTGCTGCAACCGCAGATGGTTACCCCGAAGAGTGGGACCTCGAGCAGCTATGGACTGAGTTGCGCACGCTGTATCCGGTGGGCGTCACGGTCGAACAGCTTGAGGAACGATCCGGCGGCGGACGTTCAGGGCTAAGCCGTGACTACCTGATCGAAGAGATCCAAGAGGACATTCAGCAGGCTTATGACCGGCGCCAGGAGGACCTCGGCGAGGAAGTAACCCGCGAACTTGAGCGTCGGGTGATCTTGTCTGTGCTCGACCGCAAGTGGCGTGAACACCTTTACGAGATGGACTACCTTCAGGAGGGCATCGGCCTTCGCGCGATGGCGCAGAAGGACCCCTTGGTCGAGTACCAAAAAGAGGGCTATGACCTGTTCCAGGGCATGATGGATGCCATCAAGGAAGAATCCGTCGGCTACTTGTTCCA
>Ga0075156_10001091_pt1 | contig 14565 bp, 11 predicted proteins | sample JI81AbrownDNA_FD_70966 | JGI IMG/M metagenome (GOLD analysis project Ga0075156, IMG submission 70966) | Wastewater effluent complex algal communities from Wisconsin, to seasonally profile nutrient transformation and Carbon sequestration -... | ecosystem: Engineered > WWTP > Effluent > Algae...
GCGTGGCCCGCAACCCCACCATGACCCCGAGCGACGTGGTGATGAAGGCGGTCGCCGACGAGATGGGCGTCGGGCACACGTTCTCGCTGACGCCGGTCGGCGTGTTCTTCGGCGACGGGCCCGGGGTGCGCAGCTCCGACCCCTTCTTCGGCGGCGCGGGCCCCGAGCGCACCGGCTGCATCGAGTGCGGCGAGTGCATGACCGGCTGCCGCTACAACGCCAAGAACACCCTGCCCAAGAACTACCTCGCGCTCGCCGAGTCCGCAGGCGCCATGGTGTACCCGCTGACGACCGTCACGGGGCTGGAGGAGCGCCCCGGCGGCGGCTTCACGATCGACACGGTCCGCACGGGGTCGTGGTCGCGCCGCACGCGCCGGCTCAGCGCCGAGCACGTGATCATGGCCGCCGGCACCTACAACTCCCAGAAGCTCCTGCACCGCATGAAGGACGAGGGTCGCCTTCCCCGACTGTCGGGCACCCTCGGCCGGCTGTCGCGCACCAACTCGGAGTCCATCCTCGGGGCGGTGGCGCGCACCTCGGCGGCGGACTTCACCCGTGGCGTCGCCATCACGTCCAGCTTCTACCCCGAGCCGCAGACGCACGTGGAGCCCGTGCGCTACGGCAAGGGCTCGAACTCCATGGGCCTGCTGCAGTCGATCCTCACGACGCCCCGACCGGGGCAGAAGCGCTGGCGGACGTGGGCGTCGGAGATGGTCCGGCAGCGTGCCGACGCGGCGCGACTGCTCGATGTCCGGCGCTGGAGCGAGCGCGCCGTGATCGCCCTGGTGATGCAGCCGGTCGACAACTCGCTCACGCTGGCCGGCCGGCGCACCCGGCTGCGCGGCTGGCACCTGGCGACCCGCAAGGACGCGTCCTCACCGGCCCCGACGTACATCCCGGCGGCCCACGACGTCGTGAAGCGGGTGGCGGCGCGCATCGACGGCGTCGCCGGCGGCAACGTCTTCGAGAACTTCGACGCTGCCATGACGGCGCATTTCGTCGGCGGCTGCACCATCGGCGCCGACGAGACGTCGGGCGTGATCGACGGCTACCACCGGGCCTACGGGCACCCGGGACTCCACGTGGTCGACGGCTCGGCGATCACCGCCAACCTCGGCGTGAACCCGTCGCTGACCATCACGGCCCAGGCCGAGCGGGCCATGGCCCTGTGGCCGAACAAGGGCGAGGCCGACGAGCGCCCCGAACTGGGCTCCGGGTACGTGCGCCTGCAGCCCGTCGAGCCGAAGAACCCGGTGGTGCCCAGCCATGCCTCCGGCGCCCTGCGCTTGCCGATCGTCGCCGTCACCCCGACGGAGTGACGGCGACGATGAGGACGTCTGCGGGCTAGCCGATACCCGACGCTGCCGCGACGGCCCGCCGGGTGAGAACCCGGGCGAGGTGCGCCCGGTAGGCCGAGTCGGCATGCAGGTCGCTGGTCGGGCTCGTTCCGTCGGCGGCGTTCTCGGTCGCCGCCGCGATGTCCGCGATCGATGACGCGCCGACGAGGGCCGCCTCGGTGCTCGAGGCGCGGACGGGCGTGGGGCCCATGTTGGTGAGCCCGACCCGGGCCTCGACGATGCGCCCGTCCACGACCTTCGCCGCGGCCGCCACTCCCACGATCGCCCAAGCCTGGGCGGTGCGGTTGAACTTCTCGTAGTGGTGGCCCCAGCCGTTCCCGAGCTTGGGGAAGGTGACGCTCACGAGGACCTCGTCGGGACGCACGGCCGTCGTGAAGTAGTCCTCGAAGAAGTCCCCCGCCGACACGGTGCGCCGTCCGCCCGGGCCCGCGATCGTGAAGGAGGCGTCCAGGGCGAGCGCCACGGCCGGCAGGTCGCCCGCCGGGTCGGCGTGGGCCAGGGCTCCGCCCAGCGTCCCGCGATGACGGATGGCCGGGTCGGCGACCGTCGCCGTGGCCAGGGCCAGCAGCGGCACTCCCGCCTTCACCCTCGCATCCGTCATGACGGCGTGGTGCGTGGTGGACGCTCCGATGGTGACGGCGTCGTCCGTCTCGGAGATGCCGCTCATCTCGTCGATGCGACTGCAGTCGACGACCACGGACGGCGCCCCGAGTCGCAGTCGGAGCACCGGCAGAAGCGACTGCCCTCCGGCCAGCACCTTGGCATCCTCGCCGCCGGCGGTCAGCGCGGCCACGGCCTCGTCGACGGAGCCGGGACGGACGTAGTCGAATGCGACGGGGATCATGCGCTCTCTCCTCTGGCCGACTGGATGGCTCTCCACACGTTCTGCGGGCTCGCAGGCATGAGGACGTCGGTGACGCCCAAGGGGCGCAGTGCATCGACGATGCCGTTGATGATCGCCGGCGTTGAGGCGATGGCACCGGCCTCTCCAACGCCCTTCGTGCCCAGCGGGTGGGTCGACGACGGGGTCATCGTCGTGCTGGTGTCGAAGGACGGCAGGTCCGCTGCGCTCGGGATCAGGTAGTCGGCGAGGCTGGCGGTGAGCAGGTTGCCGTCCTCGTCGTACTCGACGCCCTCGTAGAGCGCCTGACCGATGCCCTGCGCGAGCCCGCCGTGCACCTGGCCCTCGACGATCATCGGGTTGACCTGCACGCCGACGTCATCGACGCACACGTACTTGCGCAGGCGAACCTTGCCGGTCTCGGTGTCGACCTCCATGGCGGCGAGGTGGGTTCCGTGCGGGTACGAGAAGTCCTCGGGATCGACGGTGGCCTCCCCCGACAGCATCGGCTCGACGCCCGGAGGCAGGTTGTGCGAGCTGAACGCCTGCCAGGCGAGGGCGGCCAGCGGCATGGCCTTCTCGGCGTCCCCCCTGACGTGGAACGTCCCCTCGACGAACTCGAGGTCCGCGGGCGCGCACTCGAGCTGGTGGGCGGCGATCACGCGCGCGTTCTCGACGAGCCGGTCGGCGGCCATCTTGATCGCCTGGCCGCCGACGGCCAGCGAGCGCGAGCCGTAGGTGTCCATGCCGTACGGCGCACGGCCGGTGTCGCCGTGGATCACCTCGATGTCCTCGACGGGGATGCCGAGGATGCTGCTGGCGATCTGGCTCCATGCCGTCTCGTGCCCCTGTCCGTGCGGCGAGGTGCCCGTGACGAGCTCGACCTTGCCGGTGGGGAGCAGTCGGATCGTGCAGTGCTCCCAGCCGCCCGCGGCGTACTTGAGCGCACCGAGTGTTCGCGAGGGGGCGAGGCCGCACATCTCCGTGAACGTCGAGATGCCGATGCCGAGCTGCACAGGATCCCCGGACTCACGGCGGGCCTTCTGCTCGGCGCGGAGCCCGTCGTAGTCGAACATCGCCAGGGCCTTCTCGGTGGCCGCCTCGTAGTTGCCGGTGTCGTACGTCAGTCCGGCGATGGTGGTGTACGGGAACTCGTCGTTGCGGATCCAGTTCTTCTTGCGCAGCTCCATGGGCTCCATGCCCAGCTCGGCGGCGAGCTCGTCGACGATGCGCTCGATGGCGAACGTCGCCTCGGGACGGCCTGCACCCCGGTAGGCGTCCGTCTGCGTCTTGTTGGTGAAAACGCCCGTGCACCGGAACTCGTAGGCGTCCATCTTGTAGATGCCCGGGTACATGAACATGCCCAGCAGGGGAGTGCCCGTCGTGATGATGCCGAGGTAGGCGCCCATGTCCGCCAGCAGCGTCACCTTCAGGCCGAGGAACGTGCCGTCCTTCGTGGCGGCGATCTCGATGTCCTGGATCTGGTCGCGCCCGTGGTGCGTGGCGACCATGTTCTCGCTGCGGGTCTCCGTCCACTTCACCGGACGGCCGAGCTTGCGGGCGAGCTGCAGGACGAGGATCTCCTCGCGGTACATCTGCAGCTTCCCTCCGAAGCCGCCCCCGACGTCCGGGGCCACCACACGGAGGTTCTGCTCGGAGATCCCCGTGCTGAGGGCGAGCACGACGCGCAGCACGTGCGGGATCTGGGTCGACGACCACAGCGTGATCTCGTCGCTCATCCCCATCGGTGCCGCCACGACTGCGCGGGGCTCCATGAAGGAGGGCATGAGGCGCTGATTGACGAAGCGGCGCTTGACCACGACGTCGGCCTTGGCGGCAGCCTCGTCGAAGCCGCCGCCCAGGTCGTACACGTACGACGTGTTGCGGGCGGCCTCGTCGTGCACGAGGGGCGAGCCGTCGGCGATCGCCGCCTCCATGCTGACGACGGCGGGGATCGGCTCGTACTCGACCTCGACCGCGTCGAGCGCATCGACGGCCGAGGCGGCGTCGGTGGCCAGGACGCAGGCGACGACATCGCCGACGTGGCGCACCTTGTCGGTGGCCAGGGCCGGGAACGGGGGCATCACGGTGTCGTCGGTGACCGGCCACACGCACAGGACGTTGGCGTTGAGGTCCCCGAGCTCGGCGGCGCTGTAGGCGGCCACCACGTTCGGCTGGGCGAGCGCCCCGGAGACGTCGACCTTCGTGAGCCGTGCGTGGGCCATGGGGCTGCGCACCAGCGCCATGTGCAGCGTTCCGGGCAGCTGGATGTTGTCGGTCCAGTTGGTGCGCCCGTGGAGGAGCTTGGCGTCCTCCTTGCGCTTGATGGGGCGCCCGATGGCGCCGGCGGTGTCGAGGACCTCGGTCACTTCGTGCCTCCCATGAGCTCGGCGGCGTGCGCGACGGACTTGACGATGTTGTGGTAGCCGGTGCACCGGCAGAGGTTGCCCTCGAGGCCCTCGCGGATCTCGTGCTCGGAGGGATTCGGGTTCTCGGACAGCAGGTCGACGGTGGCCATCACCATGCCCGGCGTGCAGTATCCGCACTGGAGCCCGTGGCACTCCTTGAACGCGGCCTGGACGGGGTGCCAGTCGTCGCCGGTCGAGAGGCCCTGGATGGTGGTGACCTCGCATCCGTCGGCCTGGACGGCCAGGACGCTGCAGGACTTCACGCTGCGGCCGTCGAGGAGGACGGTGCAGGCACCGCAGTTGGAGGTGTCGCAGCCGACGACCGTGCCGACCTTCCCCAGGTGGTTGCGGAGCCAGTGCACGAGGAGCGTGCGCGGCTCGACCTCGGCCTCGTATCGCGTGCCGTCGACCATGACGCTGATGTGGTGGTGCATGGGACCCCTTCTCCCGCGTGAGGGACCCGGTCGCCGACCGGGTGTGACGGGGGTCACGCTAGGACGCCGAGGCCGTGCCGTGGGCCGGTTTGCGAAGTTCGGCCCCCCGACTCGCCTGAACGCTTCGCTAGGGTTCGGGAGATGCCCGAGCAGACCGAGTCGCCCACCGACTCCGCCGCACCGATCGCCAGGTCCTACCTGGCGTGGGCTCTCGCGGCGACCGTCCTGTGCTTCCTCCCGCTCGGCCTGATCGCCCTGTTCTTCGGGATGCGCGTGAGCACGGCCGTGGCCGAGGGCCGCGCCGACGACGCCGCCCGTGCGTCGCGTGCCGCCCGGAGGTGGCTGGTGGCCACCGTCGTCGTCGGGCTGCTCATCTACCTGCTGCTGGCCGTCACGTTCGCCCTGCTCGGGGCCTTCTCCCCGTAGGCGTCGTCGCGGCGCCTGAGCGCCGCAGGCTGTCGATAGGGTCAGTGCTGTGAGCGCAGACCTCGACACCGTCCTCGTCGTCGATTTCGGGGCCCAGTACGCGCAGCTCATCGCGCGCCGGGTGCGCGAGGCCAGCGTCTACTCCGAGATCGTCCCCCACACCATGCCGATCGCCGAGATGGTCGCCAGGCGTCCGGCGGCGATCGTGCTGAGCGGCGGCCCCGCGAGCGTCTACGAGCCCGGTGCACCGGCCGTCGACCCCGCCATCTTCGGAGCCGGCATCCCCGTGTTCGGCATCTGCTACGGCTTCCAGGCCATGGCCCTCGCCCTGGGCGGCTCCGTGGAGCGCACGGGCCTCAGCGAGTTCGGGGGCACGCCGCTCTCGGTCGTCGAGGCGGGGCAGCTGTTCGCCGGGCTGCCGGAGACGCTCAGTGTCTGGATGTCGCACGGCGACTCGGTCTCGGCGGCTCCGTCGGGCTTCACCGTCACCGCATCGTCCAGCGGTGCGCCCGTGGCGGCGTTCGAGGATCCGTCGCGACGCATGGCGGGCGTGCAGTTCCACCCGGAGGTGCTCCACAGCCAGGACGGCCAGCGGGTGCTCGAGCACTTCCTCTACGACATCGCCGGGTGCCGGCGCGACTGGACGATGACGAGCGTCATCGACGACCAGGTGGCGGCCATCCGGGCGCAGGTCGGCTCCGGCCGCGTGGTCTGCGGTCTCTCGGGCGGGGTCGACTCCGCCGTGGCGGCCGCTCTCGTGCAGCGCGCGGTCGGCGAGCAGCTCACCTGCGTGTTCGTGGACCACGGACTCCTGCGCAAGGGCGAGGCCGAGCAGGTCGAGCGCGACTACGTGGCGGCCACGGGGATCCGCCTTGTCGTCGTCGATGCCCGCGACCGGTTCCTGTCGGCTCTTGACGGAGTCAGCGACCCCGAGACGAAGCGCAAGATCATCGGCCGGGAGTTCATCCGCGTGTTCGAGGACGCGGCCCGGTCCGTGGTCGAGGAGGCGGGCGCCGAGGGCGAGACGGTCGAGTTCCTCGTCCAGGGCACCCTCTACCCCGACGTGGTCGAGTCCGGCGGGGGAGCGGGCACCGCCAACATCAAGAGCCACCACAACGTCGGGGGCCTTCCCGACGACCTGCAGTTCGCCCTCGTCGAGCCGCTGCGGACCCTGTTCAAGGACGAGGTTCGACAGGTCGGCCTCGACCTGGGCCTGCCTCCCGAGATCGTGTGGCGCCATCCCTTCCCCGGCCCGGGACTGGCGATCAGGATCGTCGGGGCGGTGTCGGAGGAGCGCCTCGCTATCCTCCGCGAGGCCGACGCCATCGCCCGCGAGGAGCTCACCGCGGCCGGACTCGACCGCGACGTGTGGCAGTTCCCGGTCGTACTGCTGGCCGACGTCAGGTCAGTCGGCGTCCAGGGCGACGGGCGCACCTACGGCCATCCGGTGGTGCTGCGCCCGGTGTCGAGCGAGGATGCCATGACGGCGGACTGGTCGCGCCTGCCGTACGACCTCATCGCCCGCATCTCGACCCGCATCACCAATGAGGTGCGGGAGGTCAACCGCGTCACGCTCGACGTGACGTCCAAGCCCCCGGGCACGATCGAATGGGAGTAGTCAGCTGATGGAGTTCCTCTTCAACGTCATCGTCGTCCTGCACTTCGTGGGCCTCGCCCTGCTGCTGGGGGCGTTCCTGGTACAGGTCAACTCCCCTGAGAAGACCGTGACCCGGTGGATGTGGGACGGCGCCCTCACCCAGCTGCTCACCGGGGTGATCATGGTCGGCCTCATCTCCTCCGGCGCCCTCGGCGACGAGGAGAAGGAGGAGCTGGACACGACGAAGATCGCCGTCAAGCTCGTCATCGTGCTCGTGATCGCGGTGCTCGCCTTCATCGGCAAGCGGAGGCCCGCGCCGCAGGTGCCGCTGTGGGCGACCATCGGCGTGCTGACGCTCGCGAACGTGGTCATCGCCGTCTTCTGGTAGGCCCCACGGCGGGGACGACGAACGGTCCGGTGGTGGGCGGGGCCTAGGCCGTGCCCACCACCATGAACGCCTCGGCGAGCCGGCCCTCGGGAAGTCCGCCCTGGGCCGCCCACATGCCCATCCAGCCCCGGATGCGCTCGTCGAGGTCGTCCATGTGCCCTGTCTGGCTCTCGTGCGCGCGCAGTGCGGCGAGCTTGGCCTCGAGGTTGTCGGTGATGTCGACGTAGAAGTCCGGATGAGGCGCGGCCATGACCCACACCTCGGGAACCGTCCATGCCTCGAGGCCCTCGTCGTTCAGCAGGCTGACGTGGGCGAAGGGGTTGCGCGCGTCGGGGTAGACGGCCTGGATGGCCGCGTCGCCGGCCGCGAGGTGGTCCGGGTGCGAGGCCTGGATCCTGCCCCAGTTGCGTTCGGGGGACTGGATGAGCATCCGGTCCGGCCGCACCTGGCGGATGACCCGGCTGATGTCGCGGCGCAGTTCGTGGCTGACGGCCAGCTCGCCGTCGCGGTAGCCGAGGAAGCGGATGTCGGTGACGCCGAGGGCAGCACCGGCTGCCCGCTGCTCCTCCTGGCGGATGCGCGGGATCTCCGAGCGGGGGACGTCGGGGTCGAAGCCGCCCGCGTCGCCGTTGGTCACGAGGCAGTAGCTCACCTCGATCCCGGCATCGGTCCACGCCTTGACCGTCCCCGCGGCGCCGAAGTCGACGTCGTCGGGATGCGCCATGACGGCGAGCACGCGGGAGACGCGGCTGCCGTCGCGATTGTGGAGGAGGGGATCGGGAGACGAGGTCATCAGCGCAGCGTAGTGTGCGCAGCAGGTGACCGCGCGTGCCCGGCAGAAACGGGCATTTGGGACCAAATGGCATCATCGCGCGCCGCGGCGTGAGGAATTACACCGCCGTCGTTTGCTCGTCACAGTAGTAACACGCGTCACTTCCGTGACAGAGTATGCCCGTGCTTCCCCGCCCACCGGGGCAATCTGCCCTGCCCGTCGGCCCGCGTTCCCGCGCGGGCCGCGGCTCGGCCCTGCTCGGGGCCCTCGGGCACCGGCGCACGCTGGTCGTGGGCATCGCCATGACGCTGGTCGCGGGCGTGGCCATCGTCGCGCCGACGGCCGCGGGCGCCAAGGACGGGCGGGACGTCTGGACGCCGTCGAACTGGACGGGCGAGGTCGCGGGGCCGCCCGTGCCCGGAACCGGGCTGCCGCCGGCGGCGGTCCCGGCCATCCAGCAGGTCCTGCCCGAGGGCTACGACGTGTCGCCGACGTACGAGGGCCAGGCGCAGTGCGACCCCGCGGCCAAGCCGGGCACGCAGCGGCTGTCCGACCTCATCAAGGCGACGTACGGGGCCGACCAGACGGTCTGGATCCCGCGGGCCTGCGATGTCGGCGGCCAGAGCGAGCACAAGGAGGGCCGGGCGCTCGACTGGATGACCACGGCCCGCGACGCGCAGCAGCGCGCCAACGCCGAGACCTTCCTCGCGTGGCTGCTCGGTCCCGACCAGTTCGGGAACCCGTACGGCAACGCGATGCGACTGGGCGTCATGTACATCGGCTGGAACGACCGCATCTGGCGCGGCTACGACATCAAGCGCGGCTGGACCGAGCTCAAGGGCTGCTTCGCGACCCCGAGCGAGGGCATGGACACCACCTGCCATCGCAACCACATCCACATCTCGCTGACATGGGATGGCGCAAGCGGCCGGACGTCCTTCTGGGACGGCACGGCGATGGACGGCCCCTTCTGCCCCGCCCAGAAGACCTCGGCGACCACGGTGGGCGGTGGCCGCGCGGCCGACATGGTGGCCGTCGCGCCGTTCCGCGTGCTCGGCACCCGCAAGGCCGTCGGAGTCCCCGAGCGCTGCCGACTGCAGCAGGACCGCTGGAGCGGCGACAGCCATCGGATCTACACCAAGGTCACCGGACTGGGCACGGTCCCGGAGACCGGCGTCGCGGCGGTCGCCGTGCAGGTGACGGCGATGGCCAGCAACAGCAATGCCAACGTGCGGATCTGGAGCCCGGGCCAGAGCAAGAGCGAGATCGTCGCGAAGGTCCCCATGAACAAGGACGCCGTCGGGACGGCCATCGTGCCGGTGTCGGACCAGGGGACCATCGCCCTGGCCACGTCCGCCGGCGCGGTCGACGTCGCGGTCGACGTCGTCGGCTGGTACCCGCCCGGCGAGGTGCCGAACACCACGCAGGCCACCCCCGGCGCGTCCAGCGACATGGGCGACGAGGGAGGTCCGGCGCCGGCTCCGGCGCCCGCGCCTGCCCCCGCTCCGACGCCCGAGCAGGACCAGGTCGACGAGTTCATCTCCATCGGTGCCGAGGTCGGCTACGAGTCGTCGGCCCAGGGCGCCCTCCAGCCCGGTGAGGAGCGCACGGTGACCCTCGCTGCCGTGCCGGCCGGTGCGACGTCCGCCCTCGTCCTCGTCACGACCCGCGAGGCGACCAAGCGCGGCAACCTGCGCATCGGGCTGACCGCGGATGCCGCCGCCGCGCCCCGGTTCAACTTCCCGAAGAAGGGGGTTCGGACCGCGGTGATGGTGGTGCCCGTCTCGAACGCCCAGGTGCGCCTCGTGACCTCGAAGAAGGCGACGGTGCAGGTCCGGGTCGAGGTGCTCGGCTATGCGATCAACAGCAAGCCCATCAAGGTGCGCAGCCTGCCGGCCCTGAGGATCGCCCGCGCCAAGATGGATGCGGGCGCGGCCCTGCCGCTGGGCCCGCTGGTCGCCGTTGGCGGCCTGCCGCGCAAGCCGAAGAAGACGACCGGCGTCATCCTGCAGGTGTGGGCGAAGACGAAGGGACCCGATGCCGGGTCGGTGCGGGCCTACCCGCTCGACGGGGCCGCGCCGGGCACTCGATCGGCTCCGGTCGTGCCGGGGAAGCCCTACACGAGCCTCGTCGTGGCCGAGCTCGGCACCGACGGCCGGATCGTCCTGTCGCCCACGGTCCAGGCCAAGGTCAGGGTCACCCTCGTGGGGTACATCCACCGCTAGCCGCCCCGGCCCGCGCGACGGCGGCCCGGGTGCTGTCCGGGCAGGTCCCTAGGATGCTCGGGTGATGGACGCCCCCGGACAGCAGCTGAGCCTGGACACCGGGGACGGCACCGATCCGCGGCTGGCCCGCCTCGTCGAGGACCTCAACCCGTCGCAGCGCCTGGCCGTCGAGCACCGTGGCGGCCCCCTGCTCATCGTCGCCGGTGCAGGATCCGGCAAGACCCGGGTGCTCACGCGCCGCATCGCCCACCTGCTGGCGACCCGTGACGCCCAGCCGGGCGAGGTGCTGGCGATCACGTTCACGAACAAGGCCGCCGGCGAGATGAAGGAGCGCGTAGCCGAGCTCGTCGGCGCGCGGGCTCGGGCCATGTGGGTGTCCACGTTCCACAGCGCCTGCGTGCGCATCCTCCGGAGCGAGGCGACGCGACTGGGCATGACCAGTACCTTCACGATCTACGACCAGGCCGACTCCCTGCGCCTCATGGCGATGGTCATCCGCGACCTCAACCTCGATCCGAAGAAGCACACGCCCCGGTCGTTCCTGTCGCAGGTGTCGAACCTGAAGAACGAGCTCATCGACTTCGAGGACTTCCGCAGCCGCGCGGTGAACCCCACCGAGCAGACCCTCGCCGAGGCCTACGGCGACTACCAGCGCCGGCTGCGCCGCGCGAACGCCTTCGACTTCGACGACCTCATCTCCTCGACCGTGGCCGTCCTCCAGCTCTTCCCGGACGTGGCGGAGCACTACCGCCGTCGATTCCGGCACATCCTCGTGGACGAGTACCAGGACACCAACCACGCGCAGTACATCCTCATCAAGGAGCTGGTGGGCACGGGCACTCCTGAGCTCCCCCCGGGGCAGCTCGTTGTCGTCGGCGATGCCGACCAGTCGATCTATGCGTTCCGCGGAGCGACCATCCGCAACATCGAGGAGTTCGAGCGCGACTACCCCAATGCCACGACCGTCCTGCTCGAGCAGAACTACCGGTCCACCCAGACGATCCTGACGGCAGCGAACGCGGTGATCGCGCGCAACGAGGGTCGGCGAGAGAAGCGCCTCTGGACCGATGCGGGCGACGGAGTGCCGGTGGTGGCGTACGTCGCCGACGACGAGCACGACGAGGCCTCGTTCATCGCGAACGAGATCGACCGGCTCACCGACGAGGGCCAGATCAAGCCCTCGGACGTCGCGGTCTTCTACCGCACCAACGCCCAGTCGCGATCGGTCGAGGAGATCTTCATCCGGGTCGGCCTCCCGTACCGGGTCGTCGGTGGCACGCGGTTCTACGAGCGCCGCGAGGTGCGCGACGCCATCGCATACCTGCGCGCGATCGCGAACCCCGACGACGAGGTGTCGCTGCGGCGGGTCCTCAACACCCCCAAGCGCGGGATCGGCGACCGCGCCGAGGCGATGGTCGAGGCGTTCGGCCAGCGCGAGCGCATCGGGTTCGCCGCCGCGCTGGAGCGTGCCGACGAGGCCCCCGGCATCGCCGCGCGCTCGCTGGCGAGCATCCAGGGGTTCGTCGCGCTCATGCGCGACCTGCGCACCATCGTCGAGGCCGGAGCCGACCCCGCGACGGTCCTCCAGGCCGTGCTCGAGCAGAGCGGCTACCTCGCCGAGCTCCAGGCCTCGGCCGACCCGCAGGACGAGACCCGGGTCGAGAACCTCGCCGAGCTCGAGTCGGTCGCTCAGGAGTTCGCCACCCAGAATCCCGAGGGGACGCTCACCGACTTCCTCGAGCGGGTGTCGCTCGTCGCGGACTCCGACGAGATCCCGGATGCCGATGGCGGCGTCGTCACGCTCATGACGCTGCACACGGCGAAGGGGCTCGAGTTCCCCGTGGTGTTCCTCACCGGGATGGAGGATGGCGTCTTCCCGCACATGCGCTCGCTCGGGAGCCCGCGCGAGCTCGAGGAGGAGCGCCGCCTCGCCTACGTCGGGATCACGCGGGCCCGGCAGCGCCTCTACGTCACACGGTCGATCATGCGCTCGGCCTGGGGCGCGCCGGCGTTCAACCCGCCCTCGCGCTTCCTCGAGGAGATCCCCTCCGAGGTCATCGACTGGCGGCGCGAGGAGCCGGTGGGCCGCAGTCCGCTGTCCGGGGGATTCGGGTCGTCGCCGAGCAGCAGCAGTGCCGCGCTGCGCCTCGGCGACCGGATCGTGGGCACCGGACCGGTCGTGTCGTTGGCCGCGGGGGAGCGGGTGACGCACCAGAAGTTCGGCCTCGGCACCGTGGTGGCCACCTCAGGCGCCGGCGACAAGGCCGAGGCGACCATCGACTTCGGATCGGCCGGGGTCAAGCGCCTGCTGCTGCGCTACGCCCCCGTCGAGAAGCTGTAGGCGCTGCGGCGTCCGCGCGCCCGGTCGTGCTGTCGATCGATGTCACGCCGGACGCCAGCTGGGATCCGTCGTGGTCCAGCTGTGCGAGCGCCAGCGAGATCTCGTTGACCACCCGTCGATCCACGGGCAGCGACATGTGCCCGATGCCGCGGATGAGCACGTTCCGGGCTCGGAGGTCGGGGTGCTGGATGCGGGCGTTTCGCTGGGGCAGCACGAGCTGGTCGAGGTCGGACCAGATGGCGATGAAGCGCGTGCGGCAGCCCGGAGCGGGCTCGTCGAGCTCGGCGATGATCTCGCTCGTGGGCCGCATCTGACGGATGACGGGCCAGGGCACGAAGCGCGCGGGAAGCGTGCCGCCGTGCGGGGTGCCCAGGGTGCAGACGGTGTGCACGTGCCGATCGCCGCCGAGGCGCTGCACGTAGTAGCGGGCCACGAGCCCGCCCATCGAGTGGCCGATGATGTGCACCCGCTCGTAGCCGGTCTGCTCGCAGACCTCCTCGATCAGCGTGCCCAGCCGGGCGGCCACGTCGGAGATGTCGTCGGTGAACGGCGAGTAGTTGAGCGCGTAGGTGCGCCCGAAGCCGCGACCGCGCAGTGCCCGGCGCAGAAGGGTGAAGATGCTGCGGTTGTCGATGACCCCGTGGACCAGGATGATCGGCGTCCCGGCCGCCTCGACGTCGCCGACGATGAGCCCGCGCTGCACCGGTGACAGGTGGGACACCCCCATGTGCGACGCCTCGTCGAGCCGGTCCTCGAGCAGCCCCCACGGGTAGAGCGCGAGGTGCAGGGCGACCCAGACCCCCTCGACCGCGACGCCGGCGATGCCGGTCGGGTTCAGCAGGGCGCGCCGCGCCTCGTCGGCCTGGCCCGTGATGCGCGCGACGAGACCGGTCACGGTGCCTCCTGGTAGCCCAGCGAGAACCCGGCGCCGAGGTCGTCGGGGCGGTAGGTGCGGAAGGCGATGTGCGTCTCGGTCGTGATGACTCCGGCGATGGCGCCGATCCCGTCGGTGACGACCGTCGCGACCGCCTCGACGTCAGGCACCTCGACGACGGCGACAATGTCGAGCTGGCCGGTGACCGAGTAGACCGTCTGGACTCGAGGGACGAGCGCGATGGCAGCTCCCACCTCGTTGACGAGGTGCGGCTCGACGGTGATGAAGCACAGGGCGGTCACCATGGCCTCACCCTAGCCTCGCGGTCGAGCGGGTCGCCGGAGGTCCGCGGCGTGGTGAGTCAGCCCCGGCGAAGGGCCTGCTGCGGTGGTGGGTCAGCCCCGGCGAAGGGCCTGCTGCGCGTGCGCGAACCCGGTGACCTGTCGGCCCACCACCACCAGCTGCCGCACGACGGCGGGGTCGCTCGATGCGGCGTCCTCGCCCAGGAGGCCCGCCGAGTCGTTGATGGCGCAGCCGAGCGGCGCCGGCCAGCCGCGCAGGGCGTGCACCGTCTGGCGCAGCTGGTGGAGCGTGCCCACCGCCGTCTGCCAGCCGTGCGCCACCGCGATGCATCCCACGGCGCGGTCCTCCAGATAGGGCCGGTCGTCGTGCCGCAGGTCCTCGGCGTAGTCGAGGGCGTTCTTGATCATGCCGCTCACTCCGCCGTGGTAGCCCGGCGAGGCGATGAGCAGTCCGTCGCATGCCGCGAGGGCCGTGACGAACGCGACCGCGTCGGGGCTGCGCTCGGCGGTCTCCGTGTCGTACGTGGGCAGCATGAGCTCGCGGCCGGTGACGTAGGTGACGTCGGCACCCGCCTCCTCGGCGGCGGCACCCGCGATGC
>Ga0075156_10001093_pt1 | contig 14549 bp, 16 predicted proteins | sample JI81AbrownDNA_FD_70966 | JGI IMG/M metagenome (GOLD analysis project Ga0075156, IMG submission 70966) | Wastewater effluent complex algal communities from Wisconsin, to seasonally profile nutrient transformation and Carbon sequestration -... | ecosystem: Engineered > WWTP > Effluent > Algae...
TCGATGCCGATCGCATCGGCCGTGCCGTTGATCGGGGCGATCTGGATGCCGTTGACGCCGACGGCGGCCTCGAGCCCCGCGTCCTCCCACTGCGCGCCGGTCGCGGTGCGCGTGTACACTTGGCCGGCCGTGCCCGCGTTGGACGGGAGGGGGAACTGGCTGCCGGTCGAGGGCGAAGCCGGGACGACGCCGTCGAAGCCAACAAAGAGGCCGGCGAACGTCGGCGTCGAGTTGGTCGCAATGTCCTGTGGCAGCGAGATCGTGCACATGCGGCCGACGCACGTCACCCCGACCTGGTTTGGCGTGCCGACGAGCTCGTCGAATGCCGAGGGCGCGACGTGGTCCCACGTGCCGTTGAAGCACACGACCTGGTCGAGCGGGTGCCAGTCGCCGTGCGGCCCGAGCTGCGTCGCCCCGGCGTCCGACACGACGTAGTAGAACTTGTCGCCGGCGCCGCACGACGCGTTGCTCAAAAACGGCGTGTTGTTGGCCGCGTTCCAGTATCCCAGAAAGGTCGGCCCGGCGTACAAAAACGGCGGCAGCTGCGCGATCGGCAGCACGCCCGTCGCGTCGAGCGTCGCGGAGCCCAGCGGCGTGCCCGGCGCCGGGGAGGAGGCGCACGTGTCCGCGAAGCCGCGCGCGTCGAACGTCACGTTCGCCACGTACGGGCACGCCAGCCCGGCGAGCGGCCCGGGCACGAGCGCGAGGTCGTACGTGGCCGCGGTCGCGACCGCCGCGAAATCCGCCGACGGCTGGAGGGTGCGCGCGCCCGCGCTGCTCGCACCGTCCCAGCGCAGCGCGGGCGGCGCCAGCAGCGCGAACGCAGAGAGCAGCCCGGCGCGCGTGAACGACAGCAGCGCCTCGCCCGTGTCGACGACCGGCGGCGCGCCGAACCGCGGCGCCAGGTCGTCCTGGATCGGCGGGATCACGGACACGTACGTTATGACCGTGACGATCACGAGGCCGGCGACCGCGGCCGCCGCCGCGCCCGCGCTGAGCAGCGCGCCGAAACGCGCGGTCGGGTCGACGGCGTTCCGACGCGTCGCGAACGCCATGGGGAGTTTACAAAATGCGAATGCACACAGGCATCTTGGCCGCGTTCGTAATCGGAAGATTCGTTTCCGTGCGGACGCCGCTGCGAAATGTCGAGCGCCGGGCACCGCGACTACGGCGGCGACTTTCCCGTGTGGGTCGACTCGCCCGAGCTCGGGCGCGCGGCGCCGCCGCGGACCACGGACCCCGGGCGCGCAATGACGCTGCGGCCGCCGCCGCCGCGGTCCTCGCCGCCGCGGCCGGCGGCGATCACCACGCTGCAGGGGTACATGGACTTTTACTCGGAGCAGTTTTCCCGGCGCACGCCGCAGAACGCCCGCAGCCTCCTCGTGTGGATGGCCGCCCGCGTCCGCCGGCTGCCCGACACGCCCGGCAAGCCCGAGTTCCTCCGGCAGCTCGCCGAGCACCTGGCGCGCCTGCCCGGCGCCGCGCCGCGCGCCGCGCCGGCGAGCAGCGCGCGGCTGCGCGTGGCGCCCGGCCTGCCGCGGCCGCGCGCCGCGGCGCCGCGGCCGCAGATGACCGGCTGGGGCGCGCCGGCGCGGCTGCCGCGGCCGGCGATCCCGGGGTCGCCGGACAGCGACGACGAGGACGGCCTGCTGGACGCCATGCGCGCCGCGACGCTGAACCCCGCGCGCCGCGGCGACGCGGACGAGCTGCTGGACGTCCTGGGCGCGATGACGCTGGAGCCGCGGCGGCCCATCCCGCCGGCGGTGCCGGCGCCGCAGCGCGTGCGCGACCTGCTGGACGACACAGAGTTCCTCAACTCTGCGTAAAACCATAAAATCGTTCCGCCCCGGGGCCGCCGCGAAACATGTCCGACGCGGTTTTCGAGGACGTGGAGCGGATGCGCGCCGACCCCGTCTACCTCCAGCTGAAACGGGATCTGCAATCGGAGAAAATCGTCCTGGACTTCCAGGGGTGGGAGAAATTTACGGAATACTTTATGCGGATCCAAAGGAACATGCAGGCGCTCCTGGCCAACAGCCACGACGAGCGCGCCCGCCAAACCGTGGACCTCCTGAACGAAGAGGCCGCGGTTTTCCGCGCCGGCGAGGCGCGGCTTGCCGCGAGCAAGCCGAACCTGGTCGAGATCAACGACCGGATCACCCGGATCACCGAGGACGTGCGGTACATTGACGGGGTTTTGCAATGGAAACAATTCACGGCGGCCATGGAATACGCGCGCGGCGACCTCGACGACGCGCACGAGGTGGAGATCGTGCGCTGGGCGATCCGGAGTCTGGCCACAATGGTGGCCCGGCTCGACGCGCACGCCACGGGCGTTCTGACATCCACCGCGGCGCACACCGTGCACGAGATCGCGCGCGTCCTCTACGGAAAGTACCGCGCGCTCTCGGACGCGCTCGAGCGGCGCGAGCGCGGCGACGCGCCGCCCGGGCTGGTCGTGCTCGACATCCCCGCGTCCGAGGCGCACGCGCACGCGCTGGGCGCGTGGGTGGCCGGCGACCCCGGCAACCTGGTGCGCGAGCGCACGCGCTGCCCCGTGTCGGTCGCGGACATGCTGCGCCTGATGGCCGCGTACGCGCCGGCGTTCTTCAACCTGCTGCGCACGCTCTGGGACGAGGAGCTGCGCGCCGACGACTGGATCGCGCAGACGGCGCAGCGCGACCTGCGGCCGCCGCGCGTCGCGGCGGTGCTCGTGTACCTGGCCGCGCCGCCGCTCTTTGCGCAGATCGCGCTCGGCCCGCAGACGCGCACGGGCATCGCCGCGAAGCTCCGGGCCGCGCTGGCCGCGGACCGCGCGCACAAGGACGAGGACGCGGTCCGCGAGATGCTGTACCGCGCGTCCTACGGCGCCGTCCGCCGGGCGCACGCGCCCGCGCGCTGGACCGCGCTGGCGGCCGAGTCGCACTACGTCGCGGCCATGGTCGCGCAGTGGGACCCGGCGCGGTACGCCGAGTCGACGCACCCGATGATCGTCGAGGCGGACCGCGAGACGCCCTGGCCCGAGCTCCTGGCGCGTCTGTTGGAAAATTAAGAACAGATTCGTTTCCGTTCATGTCGCGCGGGGAAATGGATTCGTACGCGGCGCTCCGCGCCGACTGGAACGAGATGAAGAAAACGGCCGGGTACCGCGCCGTGCGCGGCGACGGCATCCTGCTCCCCGAGTCGCGCGACCGGCTCTTGCAGAGGCTGGCGATTCTCGAGCAGCGGAACCAGTTCCTGGGCGGGAAGGACCTCGGCGACCCGACGCGGAACTGGGCGGATACGTTCCACTGGCTGCGGGCCGAAATCGCGCAGACGCACGTGGCCGAGAACACGGACGCCCCGTGGGACGCCGACGTTGCGCCGCCAGAAGACGCGCACCCGGCGCTGCACCGCGCGGCGCACGACACGTACGCGGCCATGGAGGCCGACTGGGCGCGCCTGGAAGACTCGCCGGCCTACCGGCGCATGTTGGACCGGGTCGGCGTGTCGTGGGACGACGGGGAGTATCTGGAACACGCGCTGGAGGAGTTCACCCGCCGGTTCGAGCACCTGGCGCACCGCGGCGAGGACCCCGGCGGCGTGGATTGGCTGCAGCGCCTCCGCGACTACGAGCGGGGGCTGAAAGCGGTCCGGTTCGCCAGCCCCGACACATCGATAGACACGCTGGAGACGCTCCGCGGGCTGATCGGGCGGTGGGGCCCGGTGCTGGGCGCCGACGCGCTCGGTGAATAAACCATTGTGCCTGCGCTCGCCCCGCGCCGCCAAATGTACGCCGCCGCACACCTACTCGCCGTCCGCCGCGCCAACGCGGCCGCCGCGCGGATGCGCGACCGCGGCGCGCCCGCCGCCGAGGTCGCGCGCGTGCGCGCCACGCTGCGCGGCGCTGGCCTCGACGCCGCGTACGGCGCGGCGCCGGGCAAGCCGCCGGCCGAGATGCGCGTCGCCGACGCGCCGCGGCCGCCGCCGCCGCTGGGCGCGGTCGCCGCCGCCACCGCGCGCGCGGCCGGCGCCGCGATCGCCGAGGAGACCGCGCGCATCCTGGCGCGGGAGTGGATCGGCCGCGCAGAAAAAGCGCGCGGCCGCGCGGACAAGATGAACACACTGTTCAATTTGAACAAGCCGCCGACGGCGGAAACGATGGAGGAGATGCGCGCGTTTGACGCGACGGCGCTGGAAGCCGACTACGCCGCGATTTCGCGCGGGTTCCTGTCGGTGGATCTGGCCGGGGAACTGGACGAGGAGCGCGCGCGGTTGGACGCCGAGGCGCCCAATCTCCAGAGCGCGCTGGCCAAACTCTCGGGGTGGTACGACGCCGAGGCCGGGTACGGCGAGATGCAGGCGGCAGCCCGCAAAATCGCGGCGGTCGCCAAGAAACTACCGCCGGAATACGGCTTCTACATTCGCGGGTACTTTATGGAAAGTATCCAAGACGCGGTGATGCGTTACGAGGAGCAGCGGCGTGAAATCGAACGGATCATCAGCGAGGATATTCCGGAAAACGACAGGGCCGCGATCGAGGGCAAGATGGACTCGCGGATGGAAAAACTCGGCGGCGAGGTCAACCGGGTTATCGAACGGTACGGAGACCCGGCGGATCCCGTCGTGAACGAGACGGTGGTGCGGAAATTGATGGGCAATTTGAGGTCGGCGGCCCCGGGCACCCCGGCCAAGACCGACCGCGAGGCGCTGCGCGAAATAACCGGCGAGCTAACAACTACCAAACTGCGGCCAAACCGATACTACTTTAAATTGCTGGCGGCGTATATACGGCCCGATCTGTATTTCGAAAACACCGACGGCGCCGCCGACGCGGTCCGCGAGATTTGCACTTCCACGATGCCGAACACGAACGTATTCAAGCTCACCGATTCGGCGTTCGTCGCCGTTTTTCTCGCGGCGATGCCGTACATTCTGTCCGTGCCCGACGCGTGGGACCGCGCGAGGAACGTTGAAAGCGCGGACCCGGCGAAAATACGCGAGGAGATGACCGAACTCCTTTTGCTCCACTGGGACCCCACCCAGAGCCACTACGCGGACATGTCGTGGATGCCGGCAAGCAACCTTACGTCCTCGGGGATCCCGGGGATCCTGGGGATTGTGCGCGACAGCGAGACGCTCGACGACGCCGTCCGCAAGATTTACGCGTTCAGTATAGAATGATCAGACCCAGGCGTGTATTTGGTCGAGGGCCGCGCGCGGAAACGGCGCGAGCGGCGCCGGCAGGTAGAGCGCGAGCGAGAGCACCGTGCCGTACGCGAGCACGAGCGCCACAAAAAACCGGTGCGTGTCCCACACCCACACGAGCAGCGCGCGGCGCGCGCGCGCCGACCGCGCCGCCGCGGGCACGTGTTGCAGCAGGGCGCCGAGCCCCGCGAGCACGTAGAACGCGCCCGCGAGGTGCGCCACGAGCGTCCAGAACCCCGTGGACGAAATCATGATCGCGAATGGGAGCGGGCGGGGAGGGAGGGAGGGAGGGGAAGCTTACATCTCGTTGCCGCAGCGAGGCGAAATCGATCTTGGCCAGGATCACGTCCGAGCCCTTGCGCGCGAGGAACGAGATGCCCTGGCGCTCGCCGCGCCACTCGATCGTCGGGTCGCAGCACTGCGCGGCCGCGACCATGTCGCCAATGTCCTTGCACAGCGTCTGCCGGTTGATGTGCAGAAACAGGATGTCCAGGTACGCGCCCGCGGCGATGGCGGCGCCGAGCGCGGTCATCGTGGTCAGCGTCTTGCCCGTCTGGCGCGGCGCCATGACGAACGTGCGCGACTGCAGCACGCGCGTGCCGAACATGGCGCACAGCCGCGGGCGCGCGGCCTCCAGGTCGGCGCCGAACAGGTGCGGCAGCAGCACGATCGTCACGTTGCGGAAGATCGCGCGCTGGAAGTCGATGAAGCCGCCGCGCGCGGCCTCGAGCACCGACACGTTGCGCTGGAGCGTCTTGAGCCGCTCGAAGCCGGCCGGCTCGGGCGCCGCCAGGAGCTGCTCCGGCAGGCCGTCGCCGTCGACGTTGAACCGCCGCGCGGCGGCCTGCGCCTCGGCGCGGTGCGCGGCCGCCGCCGCGCGCAGCCGCGCGGCCGCCTCGCGGCGCAGCGCCGCGGGGTCGGGCGCGGGCCGCCGGCCGCGAAACACGAGCCCCCCCTTGCCGTGCGCGCGCATCACTCTACATTGTCGATGAGCGCGCCGAGGTCCGCGCCGCCGCAGAAGCGGCGGTGCCACTCGTCGCCCGGGCCGACCTCGACGTGGATCACGCCGGGCAGCGGCACCATGCACGGCTGCGCGTCGCCGAGCGCGCACAGCGCCTGGAACACGGCGCGCAGCCGCGCCGGCGGGCCGCGCACCGCGCGCCAGCGCGTCTCGCGCCCGGCCGCGGCGCGCAGCTGGCGCTCGATGGCCGCGCCGACGGCGGGCGCGCGGCGCGTGTGCACCAGCTGCGCGGCGTGGTCGTAGACGCGCCAGAGCACGGCCGCGCCGTCGGCGAACATGGGCGCCGGCTCGAAGCGCGCGGGCGGCGGCGTCGCGACGGGCAGCGCGCCGAGGCAGAGCGGGTCGCGGCCGGCGAACGTCGCCGGCGTCATCAGGTGCGTGGGGCCGCGCCACACGCCCACCTGGATCGCGCTGTCGCACGCCTTGCCCGCGGCCTCGAACGCGGCGCAGTACAGCGCGCGGTCGTGCAGCGGCGCGTCGAGCACGACGGGGCGGCAGTGGTCGAGCACGGCGCCGTCGGGCGTGAACGCGGTCTCGGGCGCGCCGCCGGGCGGGCGCGGCGGCTGCGCGAGCGCCATCTGCGTCGCGAGGCCGACCGCGAGGCCCGCGTACGCGCCGAACACGTCGCGCGGCGGCGGCGCGCCGCGCGTCGCGGCCTCGTGCAGCAGCGCGGCGAGGCGCGCGAACGCGTCGGCGGCCCACGGCGCCATGGCCGCGGCGAGCCCGCGCTGGAGCTGCTCGCACACGAAGCGCGGCGGGTCGCACGACAGCGCGGCGTGGTACAGGTAGTACAGCGCGTCGAGCATGCTCGCCGGCGGCAGCGGCAGGACGCACATGCGCCGGCCGACCTCCCACGTGGCCTCGGCGCCGGCCGCCGACGCGGCGTGCACGCCGCTGAGGTGCGCCGGCCACGGCCGCGGCGCGGCGTCGGCGGCGGTCGCGGCGCGCACGACGACGGCCGCGGCCGCCCAGAACGCCGTCGGGTTCTTGGGCGCGGCGCGCGCGGGCGCGTAGTCGCCGGCCCACGCGGCCGCCGCGGCGTCGAGCGCGGCCGCGAGCGACACGGGCGCGACGAGCAGCAGGACGCGCGCGACCGCGCGCGCGCGCGTGAGCGCGTCGGCCCAGTCGACGCCGGGGTCGTCGGGCAGCGGCGCCGTGTCCATGCCGAACGTGCGGATCACCTCGTGCGCGCGCGCGCCGGGCTGCGCGCCCGGCGCCGCGTCGACCTCGGCCCAGATGGCGTCGGCGTCGTCGTCGACCAGCGCTTGGCCCATCCCCGGACAGAAACTCGCTGCGGAAAATGTCTATTCGGGCGGCGCGCGCCAGCAGCGCGCGCACGCGGGCGCGTAAAAGTCGCCGACGGCGACGCGGCCGGCGGCGGGCGCGGTGCGGCGCGTGTAGACGGACGGCGCGCCGCAGCCCGGCGTCGCGCACGCGCCCGCGACGACGACCACGCGCGCCGCGGGGCGCGCGGCCAGCTCGCGCACGTTCTCGAACCAGCGCTTCTGGAAGTCGTACTGGATGGTCGCGACCGTCACGTCGACGCCGCGCGCGACGAGCGCGTCGGCGCCCGCGACGAGGTCGTCGAAGAGGAAGCCCTCGTCGACGAACACGGCGCCGGGCGGCGCGTCCGCGGCGAACGCCGCGAGGCTGTCGCAGACGCGCACCTCCGCGCCGGGCGGCGGGGCGACGCGCGGGCCGCGCGTGTCGCGCGCGGGGCGCACGATGCACGCGCGCGGCGCGGCGGCGGCGTCGCGGAACAGCGCGGTCGTCTTGCCCGCGAACATCGGCCCGACGTACACGACGAGTTTTCCCCGCGCGTCAACGGACATTTCAGTGTGCAAAACCAAACCGCCGCCGGGGATGAAAACGCGCGCGCAGTGCCGCCGGGCGGCCGAGGAGATCAAAAACGCGGAGCCCGCGGAGCCCGCGGACGCGGACGCGCCGTACAACCACGTGTCGTCGCCCGACATGACGGCGGCGATATTCGGCGTCGCGGTGGTCAGCGCGACCTTCCTGGTCCTGGCGGGGATTCTGTTTCGCGAGGTCTGGGCGTGATGGAATGAAGTCTTTGTTGCCGGCGATCACGCGGCCACCGGCGCGAGAAAGTCGATGGAGCAGTAAATGCCCATGCCGAACGCCGACCACGCCGTGTCGTCGGCCGTGAGGCGAATGTAGGGCACTCCGTACGCGTTGAAGACGTCCACCTTGGTCACGATAAACGCGGTCACGGGCAGCACGCCGGCGTCGAGGTTGTTGGTGCCCCCGCAGTCTGCGTTGAACACGCCGTAGCGGTTGATCGTCGCGGAGCCGTCCGTCACGGGGTCGGAGCGGAACTCGTCGGGCAGCGAGAAGATGATCACCGTGACGCCCGACGCGTTCGCGATCGAGTAAAAGTACAGGTGGTACTGCGCGTGGAACATGAGCGTGCCCGCGTCGCTGTAAAATTCCTCGTAGCGGTACTCGGCGTCGCCGAGCGAGAACGCGTACAGATTGATCGACGCGAGGATCGACATGCGGTCGAGGTCGGACCGGAACCCGGTGGGCTGCAGCTGCAGCACGCCGCCGACCGCGTTCCACGCCCAGCCGGCCATCGCCCCGAGCGGGTACAGCACCGTCTGCCCGTTGCCGTTGCTCTCGATCAGCGACGCGCCCGCCGCGTCGCCCGCGACCGCGGGCTCCTTGCGGCTGATGAGCGTGGGCACGAGGATCGCCACGAGGGTCGCGCACACGACCGCCAGTCCAATGACACCAATAGTGGCGTACGCCACGCCCGAGCCCGCCGGGACACCGCGCGCTCGCATTTACCGGCGCCGGCGCGGCGCGGCGGTTTCCGGCCGTTGCGCCCAGAAAACGCCGTGCGCCCGGCGCGCCGGTAAATGCGCCTCGTGTTCTGCCTCGTCGCGCTCGCCGCACTGCTGCTCGCCGGCGCGCGCGCGCAGATGCCGCCGCCGCCCACGTGCACCGTGTTCTCGCCGACCGTCTACGCGAGCAACGCCACCGCCGCGGACACGGTGTTCACCACCGCCGCGTCGTGCCCGTCGTCGGACGTGTCCATGTGCAACTGCATCGTGCACGCGTCGACGGTCAACAACATCCAGTACGGCGCCTCCAACACGCGCGTCGTCGACGGCGACACGTGCACGTGCACGTTTGTGACGCTGCGCGACACGCCCGCGCACGCGCTGTCGTTTGACAACTGCGTGGCGTGCGCCTAATACAGAGCGATCGTGTGTTTATTCGATGCGGCACGGGGCCGCGGGCGCGAGGTCGACGCCCGCCCACGCGCCGTCCGAGTAGAAGCGCGCCTGCTCGTCCCAGTCCAGCCGGGACCCGTGCTCGGCGTCGCTGTACGCGTCGGGCGAGCGCAGCAGCTCGTGGAGGAACGCGGGGATCCGGCTGGCCAGGTGCGCGCCGGCCGGCGCCACGCGGACGCGCAGCCCGTCGTGCCGGCCCAGCGCGACCGCCGTTATGATCGCCGACACCACGTCGGCGTAGCCCAGGTGCATCCCGACTGCCAGCACGCGCGCCAGGACGACGAGAAACTTGTTCGCGGGCGCGATTGTGCCCTCTACCATCGTTCCGAAAAAAGAATGTTTTTTATTTCGGCGCGTGCACTGTTGCAACAGTGCACGCCCGCCGAAAAAAATATAGTCGCGCGCAGTAAACTCGGCGGTCATTCCCTGAAATGTGCACGCGCGGGGGCGGACGTGAAATTCACGCCGGCGGAGTACCGTGCAAAGAGTATGACCGCGCGTCCTTGCTGCCCAACGTCATCTTGCTGCTCATCCCGTACCTCGGGGCGCAGGAACTCCGCGCGATCCGCGCTACCGCGTTTTTCTTTCGCGACACCGTGGATGGGTACATTGCGCCTTTGGCCGGACGACGGCGCGGAGCGCTGGAATCCGCGTGTCCGGCAGGAGCACCGGATATATTTTTGTACACCATTCAAAAAACGAAGCGCTTATCAATGCGCGTACTCGTATCACCGGACGCGTGGAATGCGTTACGTATACTAAATCTCAGCGGCAGCCAATTAACTGCGCTCCCCGAATCCATCGGTCGGCTCTCTTCGCTTCAAATGTTGGATCTCTCCTTCAACCAATTAACCATGCTCCCCGAATCCATCGGCCAGCTTACCGCGCTCCAAACGTTGGTTCTCTGTAGCAATCGGTTGATTGCGCTCCCCGAATCCATCGGTCGGCTCGCTTCGCTTCAAACGTTGTATCTCGACTTCAACCGGTTGACCACGCTTCCCGAATCCATTGGCCATCTCACTGCGCTCCAAACGTTGTATCTCAACTCCAACCAGTTGATCGCGATTCCCGAATCCATCGGCCGGCTCGTTTCGCTCCAAAAGTTGTATCTCAGCTTCAACCAGTTGACCACGATTCCCGAATCCATCGGCCATCTTACCGCGCTCCAAGCGTTGTATCTCGACTTCAACCAGTTGATTGCGATTCCCAAATCCATCGGCCGGCTCGCTTCGCTCCAAGAGTTGTATCTCGGTTCCAACCAATTGACCGCGATTCCCGAATCCATCGGCCATCTCATCGCGCTCAAAAAATTGTTTCTCGGCGTCAATCAGTTGACTGCACTCCCTGAGTCCATCGGCCATCTCACCGCGCTCCAAATGTTGTATCTCTGTGACAACCGTTTGACCGCACTTCCGCGATTATTTCACCAACTCCATGAACTCCAAATTTTGTATCTTGACGACGGCCCCATTGGTGTACACGGGCATATAGATATGTTTCGGCGCCTTGGCGTGGAAGAGCGGGTGCACGACCTGTCCGCGGCCCCGTCGGCGTGAGCGCGCGATACTCGTTTTTGGATGCGGCGGCGGGGGGCGGTGCTGGAGACCGGCGACGCCGACGACGCGCAGCTCGACGGCGCGCTGGCGCGCTGGGGGTTCTACTTTGACGGCGCGACGGGCGCCAAGCGCCACCCCGCGGTGCAGTTTGTCGCGTTCGCCGCGCTGGTCGTGCTCGTGCTGCTGTGCGGCATCTACGCGCACGCGTGGTACACGCGCGGCCGCGACGTGTGCGCGCCCGCGCACCTCGGCGACCGGTACGTCGCGTGCGCGATCACCGACCCGCGCCCGCCGGCCGACCCCGGCGTGTACGCCGACCTGCGCGGCCTGCCCGTCGTCGCGCCCGGCGCCGAGCAGCTGGCCGCCGGCGGCTTCGAGATCGCGCTGCGCGGCCTGCGGCCGCACGTGTCGGCGCCCGCGCTCGACTGGGCGCTGCGGAGCGCGTCGCGCGAGCGGTGCGTGTGCGCGATCGACCTCGCGCTGCCGGTCGACGCGCTCGGCGTCGACGGCAAGGTGATGTTCGCGCCGCGCATCGACACGGCGACCGAGACGACCAACCGCGTGCAGGGCCGCAGCAGCCCCGCCGCGGCCGCGACGGGCTTCGACGACCGCGAGATCGACGCGCCGCAGGAGACGCGCGTGTCGTACGAGACGCTCGCCGGCCGCGTGTCGGGCGTGCGCGCGGGCGCGGTCGAGACGGCGTGCATCGTGTGGTGCCGCGAGCTGACGGCGCACGTTGTCCGGTAGGCGCGCTGTTGCAACAGTAAATATTTTGGCGGCGGTCCCATTCCTTAAAATGCGCACGCGCGGGGGCAAACGAAAAATCCACGCCGGTGGAGCACCGTGCAAAAAGTACGACCGCGCGTCCTTGCTGCCCAACGTCATCTTGCAGCTCATCCCGTACCTCGGGGCGCAGGAACTTCGGGGGATCCGCGCCACCTCGAGTTTCTTTCGCGACACGGTGGATGGGTACATTGCGCCTTTGGCCGGACGACGGCGCGAGGCGCTGGAATCCGCGTGCCCGGCAGGAGCGCCGGATATATTTCTGTATACCATTCAAAAAACGAGGCGCTTGTCGATGCGTGTACTCGTATCGCCGGACGCGTGGAATGCGTTACGTATACTAAAACTCGGCGATAGCCAATTAACTGCGCTTCCCGAATCCATCGGTCGGCTCGCTTCGCTTCAAATGTTGGATCTCTCCTTCAACGAATTGACCGTGCTCCCCGAATCCATCGGCCAGCTTGCCGCGCTCCAAACGCTGAATCTCCGTGCCAATCGGTTGATTGCGCTCCCCGGGTCCATCGGCCAACTTGCCGCGCTACAAAAATTGTATCTTTACGCAAACAGGTTAACCGATCTCCCAGAATCCATCGGCCATCTTGCTGCGCTCCAAACATTGGATACCGACTGCAATCAGTTAACTGCGCTCCCCGAGTCCATCGGCCATCTTACCGCGCTCCAAACGTTGATTCTCGGCGTCAACCAGTTGACCGCGATTCCCGAATCCATCGGCCATCTTACCGGGCTCCGGACGTTGGATCTCCGAAACAACGAGTTGATTGTGCTCCCCGAATCCCTTGGCCGTCTTAACGCGCTCCAAAGGTTGTATCTCCCCAACAACCGGTTAACTGTACTCCCTGAGTCCATCGGCCATCTCACTGCGCTCCAAAGGTTGTATCTCGACTTCAACCAGTTGACCGGGCTTCCTGGATCTTTCGGTCGACTCACCCTGTCAGATTTACACTTGCATGGAATGCGTGTGGGCGTGGACGCCCGCTGTGCCGACTTGCTTGCGCGTCTCGGTATATCAAACACCCTTTATTATCTGCATCCGCCAACCGCATAGCGTGAATAAACCTGTTTATGGCGGCGGCAGCGCAACGTGCGGCGCGACGAGCTGCCAGATGCGGCGCGCGCGGTCGGCGATCTGGTTGGTGCGCGCGCGCATGGTCGTCGCGTCGATGAGCTTGCCGTAGTCCAGGTACAGCTGCAGGATGTCCGGCCCCGCCGGCACGACGTAGCGCCACGGCGCCTGCGCCGGCCCGTCCTGGTCGGCGAGCGAGCGCATGGCCGCGATGGCGCGCGCCGGCGTCGCGTAGTTGTCGAGCACGGCGCACTCGGCGACGATCTCCTCGACGACGTCGCGCGCGCCGCGCGTCGGGCGCGCGGCGTCCTCGTCGAGCACGGCCTGCGCGGCCGTGCCGATGCGCTCGAGCTGCGCGCGGACGTCGTCGCTGGACAGGTCGAGGCTGAACGCCGGCTCGCCCGAGTACTGGTGCAGCCCGAGGTGCCGCAGCACGTACGCGCGGGTCGGGATGTCGCGCTTGCGCGCGGCGCGGTGCAGCGGCCCGAGGTCGCCGAGTTCCACGGCGTCGCCGGTGCGGATGAACGCGTCGCGCTGCACGAGCACGGTTTCGTCGAGGATCTTGCCGCGGACGTCGGCGAGCTCGGCGAGCGCGGCCACGTCGAGTGCGTCCGCCGGCGGCGCGGGGTACGCGGTCAGGTTGCCGAACATGTAGTAGTAAAAGTTCTCAAACTCGAGATCGAGCCTCGCGCGCGCGCCGCGCACGATGGCGTTGACCTCCACGATCGCGTCGCGCAGCGCCGCGACGGCGTCGGGCGGCGCGCCGGGCGCCAGCGCCGCGCGGTGCGCGAGCGCGATCTGCTCGACGAGCGCGGGCAGCCGCGCGTCGGGCGCCGGCGGCTCGGCCGCGGCGGCGTCGTCGGGCGCGGCGTCGAGGTCGGCGAGCAGCTCGCGCACGAGCGCGGGGAAGTGCGGGTGCACGCGCGGGTCGTGGTAGCGCAGCGCCATCTGCGCGAGCAGGCGCGCGTACTGCCGCTGCGTGTCGAGCGGGAACGACGCGGGGATGAGCCACGCGTCGACGATGCCGCGCTCGGCGAGCAGGCGCCGCGGCGTGCGCGACGGCGGCGGCGCGGGGTCGATCTTGCGCTTTGGCGCCATGTCCCCCTGCACAAGTGTACAACAAGTGTATTATGCCGCCACGTCGTTGACATGGTATCCTAGAAATCATTCCAAATCCCATGGGTGGGTGAAAAATTCTCCCTGGCACGCTCGTATTTTTCGCGGATTGCCATGTACATGACAAAATTGCCATCGAGTGTATCCGTCGCCTGTTTCAACTTGAGAGTGACCTCGTCGACCAGCGGCCCGACGTGGACGATCTGGAAGTAGAGCACGGCGCACACAAACACGACCGCCGACGCCGCTGTAATTCCTAGGAACACCGTCAGTGCCGCATTGTGCCAGGACGCCGCGGCAGTCTGCGTGGTCGTTTTCACAGCGGGGTCATGCGCACTCATCTCGCCCCCGTGCCCGACGCCCTGATTCAGAAATGGGCGGCGCACGCGCACGGCGTGCAGCAGCGGCTGGCGACGACGCGCCCCGCGGCGGTCGAGGACGCGTTCGAGCTGCCGCCGCCGGGCCAGCTGGCGCTGCAGATGGAGCCCGACGAGGCGGCGCAGCTGAACCCGCTGCTGCTGCGCGCCGAGGCCGAGTTCAACCGC
>Ga0075156_10001094_pt1 | contig 14549 bp, 5 predicted proteins | sample JI81AbrownDNA_FD_70966 | JGI IMG/M metagenome (GOLD analysis project Ga0075156, IMG submission 70966) | Wastewater effluent complex algal communities from Wisconsin, to seasonally profile nutrient transformation and Carbon sequestration -... | ecosystem: Engineered > WWTP > Effluent > Algae...
AATTGCAATAAATACTGTAATTAATTCAGTCCGCCTCCTGATGGAAGGTTTCCTCATAATTTCATCCGTACCAATTGATGTTGCATGGATTCACATGAGCTAAACAAGTTTAAAGTTAAATTAATGAATTTTTTCAAGTTGCAATTATTCTCGTAATATAGAAGTCATTATTCATCATTCAACTGACTAACAAGACATGAAAAAACAATTTGTTATTGCACGAACTTGGACACTGAAACGAGAAAGATTCTATTAGATACGATAGCTCGTCGATAACCTCGTTCGTAGTACTAAAAGCTCAGTACCAGAATTTGCAATCATATACTACTAATAAGTTAGTAAAATTTCAGACACGCAGATAAAATCTTTGTGAGGCAGATAATGGAGTGTGATGACATTTCGAAATGCACCGCATCCACTAATCAGCATAAATTTGACGATAGCTGTCATTTTTGAATTTGTCTTCCTGCAATGACAAACGACAACAAATCTGTTCGTAATCATATTGACGATGTAGTGAACAGTTCACTAAACAATAAACCGCCTTCAACAGCGCAGCGAAACCTGAGCAACCCGACAGCGCCTCTGTACAAGATTGTGTTGACTGGTGGTCCTTGCGGTGGGAAAACCACTTCTTTGGCAAGATTATCATCATTTTTGAGAGAGCGAGGATTCGAAGTAATGACTGTCCCCGAAGCTTTCAGTTTGCTGGTGTCGAATGGCATGAGTCTAGAGTACTTTTTGGTTGATGGCTTTGAGCCAGTAGTTCAGGGATCGGTGATGGATGTTCAACGCCACCTGGAGGACGCGTTTGAGAAGGTATTGCGTAGCACTGGCAAACCTGGGGTACTGCTGTGTGACCGCGGTCTCATGGATGGTGCCGCGTACTGCAGTCGGGAGCAATGGGACACAGTGTTGGCATCACGAGACGTGTCGTCCATTTGCGACATTCGCGAGGGCCGCTATCATGCCGTATTTCACCTCGTAACGGCTGCAGAGGGTGCTGAAGCATACTATACACTTGAAAATAATCTGGTGCGCACAGAGACTCCTGAAGTAGCCCGTAAACTCGATAAATTAACTCGCGAGGCTTGGGTGGGACATCCGCGTTTGCACGTACTAGACAATTCCACAGACTTTGAGGGAAAGTTACAGCGAATGGTGGCTACTACAGCCAAGTTGGTAGGGTTGCCTAGCACTCTCAGTCGCGTCACCACCAAATACCTGCTTCGGCAAGCACCTGACATCTCATTGTTCCCAGCCGATGTGCAGTTTAGAATTTTCGAGGTTGAAAAGGTATATTTGTACTCCAAATCGGCAACGTCCAACTATGCTGAGGAATACTCATTCATTCGAAAACGACAGCAAGGCAAGGGCGAAGTTTATGGCCAGACCACGGTAAAACTTACACACGACGGACAAGAGATTGAAGTAAAGCGCATTATTTCGCGGCGAGAATATACTTCGCTTTTCAACACTCGTGACTTGAAGCGACATGTGGTTAGACAGACACGAATAAGCTTTCTGTATCATATGCAGAGTTTCAACATTCACTTTTACCGTGAACCAGAAAAGGTTTGCGATCTTTGCATATTGCATTGTCAATTCGACGCCAGCGGTGGTGCAGCCTCCGCGACCCTGCCCCCCTTTTTAGACATTGATCGACAATTGACGTCCGATGATAACGCTCAGTATGGTGCATTCAGAATATCTGTCATTGACGAAAATTAGCCGCACATAATAAAAGCTAAAAGAATGAATTTGAAAATACAAAACAATTTCAAAAATGTGCTGACAGCGCCGCCAACTGATCCCATATGTATTTTACTTACAATCTACTCTAAGCAGTACTTCAGTGTTATAATAATATACAGAAATCTAGGTAGGAAATTGTTATCGGGGTGCGGCGCCAGCCAGAATTGCTCTTATCTCCTCCTGGGATTGTTGTATTCGGTCCAAATGTTGCCACAATGACGACTGCTGCTCCGCAGTCAATAAAATGAATCCAAGGGACTCAGGATTACCTATTATTGGACTTCTTAGTATCGCAGGACTTACTTGGGGAGTGGGCGTTTCAATCGTTAATGGGATACTGGTGCCCTTGACGTATTTGGGTGTAATATTCAGCACTTGAAGAGTAGAATCCTCATTGCGTGGTGTCTTAATAGACTCTTCGTCGCTAGTGTTTTGGGGACTGTATCGCTCGTCATCTGCATCACTAGCGTGGATCTGGCCTGCAAGCTCGTGGTTTCTTACGTACTCAACATCATCTTTGTTGTTGTCATTATTCTTGTTATAATCGTCACCATCATCGGCAGCCTCTACCAAGATCAAAGCGCCTGACTTTTTGAGTTCCTTAGACCACAAGTCACTAAACACCGACACTGGAAATGCTATAACCAATACACCCAACAACATGGCACATGCACCCACAATCTTTCCAGTCACGCTCGTGGGGTAAACATCACCATATCCCACAGTAGTGGCCGTTACTATGAACCACCAAAACGCAGCTGGAATACTTGTGAATGGACTTGGTTCCTCTGACACGCCATCGGCTGACAGCCTCATAAACCGATAAGAGGGCGGATCAGTGTAGTTTGTATACTTCCACGTGCCCTTTTCCAACCAGTAAATCATGCTGCCAAAGAATGCAGCGCCGAATAGCAGAACAATCATGAGAATGTTCAGCGACAGCAGCGAGCTGAAAAAAACATTGATTAGTGAGGCAAACGTAGCGTTATACTGGCCCAAGCGTAAGAGCTGGAACACTCGAAAAAGTCTGAGTAATCGGACAGAGAGCAAACCATTTGATTTGTCGTAGTTTTCTATATAATATGGGAAAATTGCTAGAGCGTCTAAAATTACAGTGGCCTCGGTGACTCCTTGCGACCAACTACATATAATATAAAAGAAGAGATGAAAAGTGGGTCGAAACTATTAGTCAGATAGTCATAAATTGCCAGCCATATTGTGTCACTCACTTTCTCAAATAATCCCAGCCTCTCAAGTGTCTAATAAACGCCTCCGGAGGATCATAGCAGAACAATCTGACCAAAAACTCGATTGAAAAAAAATAAATCAGGTAATTTTCACAGATGACAATTTCTGCAATGGGTTGTGGAGGACATTCACACCCAATGCTTGAGTGCTTTGGATATGATGGATAGTCAGGTCTCAAGATGTTGTCGTCCCCAAACACAATCTCGCCCGAAGCGTTGCAAAAATCACACTTATCAGGCGAATATTGCCATGCATCCATAGTTTGCATCATCATTATAATGTTGGAAGCTGTGATGCTTATAATAAGTAGCATAAAAAATACAGCACTAAAAATGGAGGACTGTGGCTCAGTAAGCAAGAGGTAAATTTTGCGCCTAAGAGACCGCTTGACTCGCACAGCTACAGATGTGGCAGCTGATCTCATGACAACGGCTTCATGAGAGTTCGAAGTCGCTCCGTCAACTTTATAAGCATTTTTGCGTAGTTGGTCCAATTTTTGTTGATGTTGGAGTAAGCGTCTATACCGATGTCTAGTGTCCGAGTCAGTTGGATCTGCAAGAGATGATGACATTGACATGTAGTCTTGGGAATGTCCTTCATCCTCTTGCATTTCCAAGTTGTACCCAGGTTTCGCAGTGGTGCCATAATCGTCGATAAAACGGAAAGTGTGCTGGAACTCTTGAGGAGTGGGCCGTGGCAGCGACTTTACGTGGTGTGGACTAGAAGGAGCATGAATTCTGGGAGCACTCACAAGCTCTGTATCGGAAGGCATGAGACCATTGTGCAAGTTCTTGAACCATCCGTTCTCCATCAAAACAGATTTGACATTGCTGGTGGCGCTCACATCCTCTCCAACTTCTACACTGCGTGCAGTTACAGAATTATTTTTGATCTCTAAGAATGACTGCGGCGCTTGTCGGTTATTCAGCAGAGGCGTAGTATCCTTATCAAATGACAACGCCGAGGGACCAATTATTGTTCCGTTATATATACTTTTACCTTCATTTGCGCTGGAAGGAGATCTAGATGGTCTTGGTGTAAGTGCTGGATCAGTAGAAGAATCCGCACCTTTTCTACTAGGTGCTTTCAGCTTTCGAGCTTGATTTGTCGGGCTCATTTTTCTTGAGTTTATTGACTGCTTGAGATCTGCTTCTCAACCGACCAAGCATGAGTGTGCTTACTGTAATAGGAGTCCAGCTCCAAACCGACCTCGAATATACACTTTCCAAATTACCAGTCAATAGCCTCTTTTATCTTCGTTAGATAGATTTGATCCCTTCGTCTCTGTAGCTAACCTGTTACAGATCATTCCTTCATTTTTCTTGTATATCTATGAGCATGGTATTGAGAGTAACTACAGGTAGATACTTTTATCCGCGTATTTGTGTGGGCAGGCAAATTTTCTATTTCTATGACTTGTAGTATATCTTGGAAATGTACAGATTTTCTTTCATGCCGTAGTCGTACTTTCCTCTCACCCTGATGAGAAAAACAATTTTTCAACTTTTCAACAGTCACAATGCACAGGTAGCTTGCATGAACCGCGGGCAGAAAGCTACTAAATGAAAGGAATTCTCTTACTGTCCTATTAGTAATTGACTGCTCGATATTCTTGGTGGTAGGTTGTTTTGGACAGTATAAGCCACACTCAGATGAAATGTTTATCTCTGAATGTTATAGGATTGTTGGTTGGAAAGGGATGAGACGGGCTTTGCCAGGTAAATACTGAGCCACTGGAATAGAGCCTTCTGATAAATCAACGAATAGAAAACCCTATTGAAAATTCCTTGCGATTAAATTCGTGAATTTGGCTGAGAGATAGAAAATTTGAGTACGATTTTGTTGGACAGTCAACCAACAGAGTCATTATATTTGAGGTATGAAGATTTGTGTATTATTGATTCAGTTTATTACAAATAGGTACGCGCTCTGCAACATTGCGCGCATTTTCACAGAATATAGGCTATTAAAATACGAAATTCGATCCACATCAATTAACAGATGTGACCGTGTCTCTGAACATGTCTTCTTTATAAAACAATTTTGGGAATTTGGAACGATTTGGGAGCACTGTGTCTAATTCTTCACTTGGTACTCCGAACCATTCCGCTATGCCATTCCAAACTGCATCAAGCGGGGTTGTAGGAAGCAGTCGCATTCTCGATGTGTTTAATTCCTCAAAGTCGGAAGGGTAAGTACCCAATATCTTTCCTCCATTGATAGCACCGCCAGCCACCCAATAGTTTCCACCCCAACCATGATCACATCCTCCACTAGAATTTGGAGTTAAAGATCGCCCAAACTCTGACAACATTATGACAACGGTGTCCTCCCAGCGGCCTTGCGCTTTCATTTCTTTTACGAATCCAGAAAAAGCAGTTGTTGACTCAATAAGTTTTTCGGAGGTGCGAGATTTAGCATCGTCGTGTACATCCCAAGCAGGGAGCTCAACAAAGAAGACATCCCGATTTGTACCACGTTGGTTGTGGACCTTGATTAATTTTGCGACAGTTTCCAATTTTCTAGTTGTAGAAAGTCGAACACCCGCGAAAGTCTTGTCACCATCCAAATTAATACCTTTTAGAGTCTCGATCAGGATGTCGTTTTCAGCCAAGGCGGTGAATACTGTGGATGACCATAATTCTCCAAACATGCTACTGTTGTATTGAATAGTGTTATTGTTAAGTTTCTCGATCGCTGGTCTCATCATATCAGATGATGGTTCAGGATCAAATTTTTTGGGCCCAGAGTTCTCAACAAATCTGATTGTGGGAGATACATTTTCATCGCCACACAAGGCCTCCTGTCCCGCCTCAATGGCATAAGATCCAATACTATAGCCATTTCGGGTCAGACTGTCGGTCATGCGCCCTAGAACGCCTGTTCCGGAGGCTTGCTTGAAGGGGTCCATCATCTTAGTCTCGCGCTGCTGCTTATCATGAGCAAACAGCATCGTTTTTCGGTGCTTTTCCTCCCAGTTCTCCTTGGTGACTGGCTCCAGAAGCACGCCCGTGTTTGCCAAAAAAAGAACTTCTCCGTTTTTGTACAAATCAGCTACAGCCTGAGCATCTTTGTGCAATCTAAAGCTGTTGCACGAAGACTGTGCACCACCAGCGCTAAATGGATCTGTCAATTCTTCATTCGTCATCTTCATCGTGTCCCGTATATTTGCATACTTGTTGTACAATCCTGCACATTCATCACTATCAGGAACCAGAAGATTGTATGAATCAACACCACCTGACATAAAGAAAAACACTATGGATTTATGTTCACCGGTTACAGCTTGAGGTTTGGAAGGTTTAGTCCGTTCCTCTCCACGATTTACAATACCCCTAGTGTTGAACTCTGGAGTTGTAACAAACAGTTGCACCGCAATTTCTAACTGCTTATCAAATGAGGCTACATCGGCAGACATCATAGCCTTTTTGATGACTTCGATCGCGTTAGCTGGAACACGTCCAGCTGTCAGTAGGATGTTCAGTTCAATCAGGGCTGTGTCGGTATCATTTGTTTTAGAGGGTTTGTATGTCAATGCACCCATGTTACTTTCGCATCCCACACTAGATGGACCGAAACCATTGTTGCAAGATGACAATTTGCTCTTGATCAATGAGAACATTCCATTGAGTAGCCCAAATATGAGGGGTGTGTTAGTCATTGCAGCTTCAGGACTGACAAGAGATGCATGATTGATACGGCCTTGAGGCGTAAAGTCAGGAGAGAAGAAAGAAAATACAGATGGAATCGCATGAGCCATTTGGCCAATCTTTTCGTCCATTCGCATTAACTTCACATTAGGAGTCAGTGCGGAATTTACTTTGAATTCTAATGATCTCATCAAATGTATCACTCTTAAAAGAGGTTCGCGCACAGCTCCATAAGATGGGTCACCGTCAAGCTCTGCAGATGTTGCTTCTGGATGAAGTAATATTGCAGAAACTGTTGCAGCTAGATCACCATACTTTCCAGTTCCATAACTATTTGTGCCTCCCGGTTGTTTGTAGATACCTTTGGCAAATGCTACGGAAACTGCTTCCAGGTATGTTGGTGATGGATTGGAGATGCCGAATCGTTGAATCAAACGAAATGACAAAAATGGAGCTGTATTTGGGTGAAAAAATAGTTGGTCCAGCACAGCATCTGTCTCATAAAGAACATCTCTTAATGTTGGTTCCCATTGATTAATGAAATGAGGTGGATTACGGAACTGGAAGTTATTATTGTTGATTGAAACCCATGAATTTGTATTTTTCAAATACAGTGTTGGACCGTACTTCTGAGAAACTTCAAATACTGTATTATTGTCCACACTATTTGAACCATTGCAATTCCATGCAATCACTTGACTATTTGAAGCAACTTTGGTACAGTTTGGTGATCCAACTGGAAATCCCCCAATTTTAAGATGCTTGACTGCTTCCTCGGCAGATGGCAATCTTTGGAAAACAGGAATCTCTTTTATAGTGACGCGGCAGATACAGGAATCATCATATGGGGAGGGCATACATTGTCCTATACATGTAGAATCCTTTATGCTCGGATAGGAATCTGAAAACCAATGAACGCGAAAAAAATGCATGTTTTCCGGCGAAAATTTTTCAGTGATATATCCGCGGTAATTATTAATAGTAGGATCCTTGATTCAACATCAGCATCAATACAAAGTGAATAATTGAGCAGTTGTCGAACATGTCATGTTCAGTAATATCATGACTTACCCAGTCAGTATGATTGTGAATAATAGCAACTTGTCCCAACGCGTCGACTTTGGCTAGGATATTGCATTGAACATCTGACCAATACCATCCACTATACAGGCAGCACTGATCTCCGCATCCAGCAGCATTCATCATGTACTGCCATGAACATGTGTCATAAATTTTGCTTGAACTAGAGAGCGAGTCGCATCTAGAACGCGCTTTGGAAAACGATACACGTTCAGCAGTGTAAGCGCAATTACGCCAAGCACCTGATTGTATACTATCTTGGCAGCAAGCTACTTCGGCAGCTGGCAAAAGTGGGTCAGCACACATCGATTCATTAAGTATTTCGTAATTGCTGCTGCTACCCTTTTGCTTGATTTTCTTAGCACCGTTAAAAAAAGGGAATTGAACACAAGGAGGACGCACGTATTCATAGTAAACATTTTGGTCTTCTAGTACTACAACACGAGGCTGCTCTATATCACACTCAAAACCGTCGCATTCCACATTTGCATCTAGGATTACTTCAGCCTTGAAAGAACAAGTATTTTTTATGGTTGAGTCACATAATTTCTTGTATAGAGTTGATGTTCTGTTCAGCAAGCTTAAATGCTTCCAAAAGGCCCTGCGTGCTTCCGAGTGAAAATCAGGTTTTGGGTTTCGTCCCAAAAGCCTATATCGTGCTCCCTGCTTCAAGAAATGTTTATCTTGAGCATCCACACATAGAGGAAAACGGTCGCCTATATAGCCTCCATTAATGTCTGTCTTCGGCATATGATCACGTTGATCTGTAATTATTCTCATCGGATCTATGTTGTTAGGCCCCCTATTGGTTTCATCGTATAGAGTCTCAAAGTTTTTTCTTGGAGGCTGTCTATTAAATCCTGTCCATGCTCTTGCGTTTTCCATCACATCTATAATCGTATAAGTTTGCTCGATGGTTCCATCAGGAAGAATCACCTGAGTACCATTCATGTTCAGACGATATAAGCCAATTGAGAATAGTTGCATTATTTCTCGAGCAAAATTTTCGTCTGGGAAAATATTGGGATTTGAATTATAGCCTTGAGGTCTGTTGTTCAGGTAGGACAGCATCTTTCCCATCAAAGGACTGTAGGCAATTTCTTTGAGAATATCCCTGTAATTTCCAAAAGCATGTCGAACAAAAATATCATAAAAGTTTAAGTAAATTTCAGTTTCTTCTGAGTTTCCGACAGCGCCTGGAGTACCAACCGCTAAAGCAATAATCTGACTTAACGCCCATGCCATCCTTTGTCTAAGTTGATCGCCGGCATTTAACACAACTGTGCTCCAAACCGAAAATTTCTGAGAATCAAAACTTTCAATATTTGCGCTTTTATCAAAGTAATCCATGACCATATCAAATTCATCTCTCGCAGATCGGTTGTTGGCTATTTCGCCTGGGCTACCACATATCATATCGCCAACTTCGCGAAACACAATGTCATCGCCAGGAACACATGTGACATTTTCTAAAGCCATTTGGCAGGCCTCTGAATTCAAGAAGGTACGAGGCGTGACGGAACAAGCAGCAGGCTTTTCTATTGTATTTTTCATCAGCAAAATCCTAGGATCGTGCATGATCCAAGTTGTATTATCAGCGCTCATCGCATGCACAGGTAAACCTGTTGAGTTTCTCAATGTGTTACAACTTGTTGGATCAATCCTTTCAAGCAGTAACATCTCGGAGGTTTCCGAAAAGACATTCGTGAAAAGCGTGTTGTTTGGAAGTCGCATCCAGTTGTTTGGAAGAGTCTCCCGAAATTGAATCAAAGGATTACCGGCAGCGACCTGGATGCAATCACCTCCAAATTTAATGGCAAGTTTTCCGCTCGCCTTTTCCTCTGCATAGCAGCAACTGAAATATATTCCCGTACTGAAGTTCCAATTTGCCACAGGAACTTCGGTTATTCTATTGTTTTTATCATCAGTTATGGAAAACCAATTTGTATTGCGCTTCAAAGCAGAAAGCTTGAATTTAACATCTGCATGACACTTCTCCCAACTAAAAGCATAGTTTATCCACTTTGATTTCACGTCACAAGGCTTATCACTTGGAGTCAAGGTTTCAATACTAACGATGGATTTACGGGCGTTTACGCGAGTACGAAAATGTTCGCGATGCGAACTAGCATTCTGCTTGTAAATTTGTTGATACGTCCAATTTTCTAAGGAAGAGCCAGCTAAATCTTTAATTTCGGATAGCTTAGGACCAAACGTGGCTTGCTCTAAGAATCTCGATGCTTCATCAAATTTAGTCACATTACGCTCGTATGAATACACAACATACTTCAGAGGCAGATCCACACTGCAAAACTCTGAAGTACAGTTGAATTTCAACTTGGATGCGAAAGGGCCGGGTGAAGCTTCCCAATTTCGCTTACGGTAGCTTCGCCCTGCTGGCACCAATTCATGGTCTGGAGTTACGAGACTCACGATGCATACTTGATTGGTCTTCGTAGACCTTCTAATTTCCAACTTTTGTGTGGAAGTGAAGTTTAGAAGCTTTCCAGGACGCGGACACGAAATTATTGCAACGCAGAGCCGGCAACTCAATGCAATTAGAGAAGCCGTGAGGAGTTGCTTCATGTTGCTTGCGTGCTAAAGTATTTCAATGCAGTTGCTCGACTGTTCAAGACGAACTTAAAAAAATGATAAATTCCTAGAACCTTTGTTGAAGAATACTTCTGAAGCTCCACCAAGTCGTATGAGTGTTCATCAGAACAGCTTTCCATCAATAAATGAACCAAGTCATTTGAGGAAATCAAAATCAATTATTAATTCTGGACAAACGACATCAAGAAGTTGTTTGTCTCACGAACATCGGAATGCATAATTCGTCGCTTAGAAAACAATGTTTTAAATGTACGCTTGAAACATTAATTCTCATGATTTGTGAGCAGGAAAACTTAGGTTAAATGATTAACAAGAAATCCATGACGTGCTTTCACCTATTTTCATTATCAACTCTGCACGTTGGCATCTTAAATTTGGCTTGTTTAACCAACCGGAATATTATACCGTCATACATATTGTTGATTTATCATACATCTAAGATGTTTAATGGGCTATATAATTGTTCGTTCGAAAAAGAAAAAATAGATTTTTATCTTAAATCGTTATAACAAAAACCAAAATGCTATCCCACAATCCAAAAAAGCAACTAAAAACATATTTAATTAGACTCACAGGTTAGAGTTGATCGAATAAAAAGTCCGCGAAGTATTATGGCCTCCGAGATCTAGAGATAAAACATAAATAAACGAACAAGTTCTTTTATTTAAGCGATTTATTGAGACGATGACCATGACCGCTTTTAATTATAGAGGCCTTGAATGATTATTAATTATGTAAGAATACTCTAGTGCCTCTATTTTAAGATGCATAGTTTTGTTACGTACTAAAAGAAGATGCTGAACTAATGTACTACGGTAGATATTTGAAGCGGCTTCAGTGAGTGTCTTCCAGTACTCAAAATGCATATACTAAAAAACTAGCATAGAAAAATTGTATTTGCTGAGGATACGCGAGTGGATTGCGGGTGTATGCGGGTATATGTTCCAAACAAGCCAAAATGGTTTGTGTAGGAATAATTACTGACAATAGATTAATGATAACAACGTCAGTTTTCTGATTATCTATTTGTTCACGAATACACATTTAACAGTTTCCTTTGTGACGTTAAATTATGTAAGTAATCAATTGTTATCTTTAAATCATTAAAAATAGAATCTACTTGTTCAACACAGATTTACTCGTGCCCGATTTTTCTTATTAGATGAAACCACCCGGAAAAATGGAATTTGGATTGACTTACGGGTACTAGGAGCAATACTAAGCATACATGTTTCAACGCCTCGCAATCGCAATATGAATTGTTCTGATAGAAGAACTAAGATGCGTCGTGGATGACAGTGTATGTGCTCAATGATGGACTTGGTAGTTAATCAAAAACGGATCCGGACAGACAGACGATTAGAGGTTTGAAGCACAACAATTTCATCTCTTTTGTATAGGAAAACATTCTAGTTAATCATTTCAATCCTTAAAATTTCGTCGAAAACTACTTAATAATTAATGTGCTGCGATTTCTGGAGATACGCGTCATCTAATTTTCTAGCAGAATCGCCAAGTTCAAATTCCCTTTAATTTGTCAAAGCAACAAGAAACAACAGTCCTGATGTTTTCGTTGTTCAACTTGTCAACAACCTAAAGTACGAAATATATACGTACAGACTTTTTCAGAAGAAATATTCGATTGAAAGTGGAATTAGATCTTTTTTTGAATCCATCAATCATCAATATTGCCCTAGCAGCTGTGCGCCATCAGCCAGACTTGAAAGACAGGACGTAAAGATCGGCTTTTAGTACTGTACCAGAATCATTTTGAACCATGGATTTATTGAAAGAACATACTTCACAAAAACATTCTCAAAAGCGACTTGTTTAAAAACTAACCAAGACTTCGCGTACATCGAGATCTTGTGAAAAGTGTTGATTGTTAGATGGGTGGCTTTCAACAAATGATTGCAGCCACAGTGGCTCTGTCACTAACGTCTCTAGTAGACTCCTTTCCGCACAATGTAGCATTCCATAGGCCCACGATGACGAGATTACAAATGACAGCTACCAGGAACGTATCAGATGAGGTGACAAATATAGATACTTGGGTGAGCGAAGCTTTTGAGCGTCAGGATCCGGCAGTTATAGGGCCAGGAAGATGTTTGATCTACGACACATCTTTGCGAGGTGAGCAATAAGGATACATTTCTGTTCGCCATTATCTCCACAGTATTCTCACAGGCCTGCTTTTAAAACTTTTAGATGGAACGCAAATGGAATCTATCAACGTGTCGTGCAATGACAAAATAAAGATTGTGCGGAGGTTACATGAGTTTGGAATGGTAGATTATATGGAGTGTGGTTGGCCAGGTTCCAACCCCAAAGATGCTGAATTTTTCGAGCGCGCCAAAACCGAGTTGACACCAGAAATCCAAAAGAAATTAGTGGCGTTTGGCAGCACTAAGCGCAAATCTGTAAGAAACGCGGCCGACGACGCTCAGATTCAAGCCCTCCTGGACAGTGGTACACCCACAGTTTGTATTGTTGCCAAGGGCCATTTGTGGCAGGTGACAGAAATCTTGCGTGCCACTGCAGAGGAAAATTTGGACATGATTAGGGATTCGGTATCCTACCTCAAATCCCAGGGACGTAGGGTTTTTGTGGATTTGGAACATTATTTTGATGGCTACAAACATGATCCAGCCTATGCCTTGGAATGTGCCAAGGTTGCAGCCGAAGCAGGTGCATCTGGATTGGTTTTGTGTGATACCAACGGAGGCAGTATGCCATGGGAAGTTTGCGAAATGACACAAACAGTTGTTTCAACCTTGGGCGGTCCAACTAGTGGTGTTACTGTGGGAATCCACTGTCACAACGACTGTGGAATGGCAAGTGCCAATAGTATTATGGCAGTGAAAGCAGGTGCAGGCATGGTACAGGGGACCATGAATGGGATTGGAGAGCGAACTGGAAATGCGGATTTGTGTACGATTATACCAACATTGGCATTGCACGTTAATACTCAACTCTCCAACGTGGATCAAATGTCAGGCCTGACCAGCCTAAGTCGATTTGTGGACGAAACTATGAATCGCTCCCCCCACTCGGGAGCGCCATTTGTTGGACACTCAGCATTCGCACACAAGGGCGGATTGCATGTGGCTGCCTTGGAACGTTCTCCCGATTCCTATCAACATATTGATCCAGCCAGGGTGGGAAATGAACAAAGAGTCTTGGTCAGTGAGCTTTCAGGACGACAAAATATTCTAGGAAAGATCAAAGAAGTGGGCGTAATTCTTGGAGAAAAGGCACAAACCAGCGAACGAGCCTTGGCCATTTTGAATCGCGTCAAAGAGTTGGAAAACATTGGGTACACTTTTGAGGGTGCAGATGCATCTGTTCATTTAATGATTTTACATGCATCCGAGGGGTACTGTCCACCATTTGAAGTATTGGACTATTCGGCCCAAGTATACGATCAGTATTTGGATAGTAGTAGTCGCATCATGCACGGTGACCCTCGTCAACGCCACACTACGGCTCGAGCCACGGTCAAAGTTAGAACTGTAAACTTTGATGCTCAAGTTTTGCCCGATGGTAGCGATCCTCCAGCCTTGGTGGAGCGGCTCGAAGTTAGCGACGGAAACGGTCCTGTAGATGCGTTGGCAAGTGCCATGTTGCGTGCGCTCATGCCGTCCAATCCATATTTGTCCAATATTGAGCTTGTCGACTACAAGGTTCGAATTTTGGATCCTGAATCGGCCACTGGCGCCGCTACGAGGGTCATGATTGAATTCCGAGATGCCATCAATGACACAACTTGGACCACTGTTAGTGTAGACAGAAATGTCATTTCTGCTAGTTTAAATGCACTCATTGACGGATTTGAGTATGCATTAGTGGAGCATGCCTCGTATTGCATGCTCTGTTATGACGACGATGAAAACTAGGATTGTTGCAAATGAAATCCATAATTCCATGCTTCTTAATAAAGCATTTTGTTTCTTTCTTCAAGTTTAGACAAATAGCTGACATTCTTAATTAATAAGTTTGGCTCGTATCGACTCTATTTGTTTAAAAAATCAATTTAGGAAATTAATTCATCATCTGACATGCTCTGAAAGAACCTTCCATCTCTCACAAACGCTACATAACACATATTTAACCAGTTCGTAGCTGCAACTTGTTACAATATTGAATATTGACGCATGATCATTACTCGAAACTCAGTTAAATGCAATGATATTGCATTTTCCA
>Ga0075156_10001096_pt1 | contig 14535 bp, 15 predicted proteins | sample JI81AbrownDNA_FD_70966 | JGI IMG/M metagenome (GOLD analysis project Ga0075156, IMG submission 70966) | Wastewater effluent complex algal communities from Wisconsin, to seasonally profile nutrient transformation and Carbon sequestration -... | ecosystem: Engineered > WWTP > Effluent > Algae...
GAAGGGCCGGCCGTGATCGTCTGCAACCATGTGAGCTTCGTCGATGCCCTGGTGATCGCTGCGGCCTCACGCAGACCGATCCGCTTCGTGATGGACCACCGCATCTTCCGCTGGCCGGTGCTGTCCTTCGTCTTCCGTCACAGCCGGGCCATTCCCATCGCCCCTGCCAAGGAAGACCCGGCAATGATGGAGGCTGCATTTGCGGAAGTCTCGGCGGCCCTGGCTGCCGGAGAGTTGATCGGCCTCTTTCCGGAAGGAAAGATCACCGCTGATGGGGAGCTGTGCCCCTTCCGCCCCGGAATCGCCCGCATCCTGGAGGCCAACCCGGTAGCGGTCATCCCCATGGCCCTGCGCGGCCTGTGGGGCAGCATGTTCTCACGCAAGGATGGCCCGGCCCTGAGCCGGCCCCTGCGGCGTGGTCTGTTCAACCGCATCGAGCTGGTGGTGGGGCCTGCCCTTCCGCCAGAGACCGTCAGCCTGCCGGGCCTCCAGGTGCAGGTGGCGAGCTTGCGGGGTGACTGGAAGTAGCAGGCCCAGCAAACTCAGCCCAGGTTTTGCAGGGCAAACTCCCAGTTGATGAGCTTGTCGATCAGTGCATTGACGTAGTCGGCACGCCGGTTCTGGTAATCCAGATAGTAGGCGTGCTCCCACACATCAATGGTCAGCAACGGCTTCAGGCCGGCCGTCTGGGGCAGATCAGCATTGGCCGTCTTGATCACCTTGAGCTTGTCGCCGTCGGCAACAAGCCAGGCCCAGCCGCTACCGAACTGGGACGTCGCGGCTGTTGCCAGCTCCTTCTTCAGGGCATCCACACTCCCGAAGGAGGCTTCGATCCGTTTCTTCAGCGCCGCAGGGGGTTCACCACCACCATTCGGCCGCAGGCTGTTCCAGTAGAAAGTATGGTTCCAGATCTGCGCGGCATTGTTGAAGATGGCGGTCTTGTCGGCCTTGCCAGCCGTGGCCGTAACAATCTTCTCGAGGGGCAGGTCGGCCAGATCCGAACCGGTGAGCAGCCGGTTCAGGTTATCCACATAGCCCTTGTGGTGCTTGCCGTAATGGAAGCCGATGGTATTGGCCGAGATCACCGGCGCCAGGGCCGCGTCGGCCCAGGGCAGGGCAGGAAGCAGGATCGGGCTGGCCGCCTGGACTGGCCGGGCCAGACCACCCAGGGCGGTGGCGGTCAGGATACCCAGTGATGTACCGAGAAAGTGGCGTCGGCTGACGCCCTCCGGGGAAACGAAATGCGGGGGCAGTTGCATGGGGAATCTCCTCTGTCGGATTCGATTTTCCGACCCTGGGATCCAGGGCCGGACCACGCATTATTCGCCACTCCACAAGGCTTTTGTCATTCTTTACTGTAACGTGCGATCACGGGGCCGGATGGATGGCCCGCAAGCTCAGGCTGAGGGTCGTTTCACCCGCGGAAAACCAGATCTGCCCATCCTGGATGGTGCAGGTCAGGACCATGGAACGCGCTGCCAGTGCTGCAAGCGCTTTCGAATCTTCCTGGGCAATGGCAAGCACGCGAAGGTTCGTCAGCTTGCCCAGGGTGGCGGCATCCTTCTGCCACCAGATATCCACCACACGTCCGCCATAGGTCAGCACGATCACCTCGTCGGCCCGACCTGCAGCCCGGCGCAACAAGCGCTCATCGGGCAGACCAACCTCGATCCACTGCAGGATACGACCCGTATCGTCCTTGCGCCACAAGGCCGGTTCGTCCTCGGTGGAGATACCCCGCCCGAAATCAAGCCGCTCATCCGCATTCAGGGCAAAGGCAAGCACACGGATCATCATGCGCTCATCGGTCTCGGACGGATGGCGAGCCAGGGTCAGGTTGTGCTCGGCGAAGTAGCCCCGATCAAGGTCGGAAACGGCAAGTGTGGCGCGAAAGATGGTGGATTTAAGGGCCATGGCAGGGCACGGGCAATCGAGAAACCCCCGGGAGGCGCGTTCTTGCCTTGGGGCAGCCCGACGGAGAAAAGAAAAACCGGGCACACGGCCCGGTTCGGAATACAGGCTGCTGGAGGCTTACTTGCCGACAGCAGTCTTGGCCTTGTCAGCCGTTTCCTTGGCCGCGTCGGCGGTGGCGGCAACTGCCTCCTTGCCAGCTTCCTTCACGGCACCGGCAGCATCCTTGGCGGCCGAAACGGCATCCTTGGCGGCTTCCTTCGTGGCTTCGACAGCTTCCTTCCCGGCTTCCTTGGTCGCGGCAACCGCTTCCTTGCCAGCTTCCTTGGTAGCTTCAGCAGCCTGCTTGGCAGCCTCTTCAGCCTTCATGGCTGCTTCCTTGGCAGCATCAACGGCGGCTGCGGGGGCCGGAGCAGGTGCTTCTTCCTTCTTGGAACACGCGGCGAGGCTAAGGGCGATAAGGGCGGCGAGGGCGAGGGAACGGGTATTCATGGATGATTCTCCAGATGGGTGGTTTTCAAGAAAGGGAAAACTTGGGGACCAAATTCCGTCAGTTTGTACAGATACGCGAGAGACTAACGCAGCAGTAAAACAAAAGGATGACCCGTGCCGGGAAGGAAGCAGGATTTAGGAGAACCCTGCGTCCAGACCAACCCAAGAATTACTTCACCCGGTTGCGGTACTCGTCGGTGCGAGTGTCGATCTCGATCTTGTCACCGATTTCAACAAAGGCCGGAACGGACAGTTCAAAACCGCTCGGCGCGATGCGGGCAGGCTTCAGAACCTTGCCGGAAGTATCACCCTTGACGGCAGGCTCGGTGTATTCGACTTCGCGCACAACGGTGGTGGGCAGATCCACGGAAATGGCCTTGCCGTTGTAGAAAACCACTTCACAGGGCATGCCGTCGATCAGGTACTTGAGCGCGTCGGTCATGTTCTCGGCTTCGACTTCGTACTGTTCGTAGTCGGCATCCATGAACACGTACATCGGGTCGGCGAAGTACGAGTAGGTCACTTCCTTGCGATCAAGCACCACGATCTCGAACTTGTCATCCGCCTTGTAAACCGACTCCGACGGCGCGCCGGTCAGCAGGTTCTTGAGCTTCATCTTGACGACAGCGGCGTTGCGACCGGACTTGTTGTACTCGGCTTTCTGAACCACCAGGGGGTCGGAGCCCACCATGATCACGTTGCCGGAGCGGAGTTCCATTGCGGTTTTCATGCTTATTCCTGCTTGCTGAAGATTACGCGGCATGGGCCACGGTGAATAGGTAACTTATTATTCTATCTCAACTTTACAGAATCGCACCAGATTCGCGGCAAGGTCACCAGAGGCCTGCATTTTCATCGACCATGCCCGGGCGTGGCTTCCCAGTTCCGGCAAGACAGCCTCAAGCGCACTCCAGCGAGTACCCACTTCCCGACCATCGTTCCAGGCCCGCCAGAAATCCTCGGCGGCGTGGGCGACCGATGGCGCAACCCCTGCCAGATAGCGCGTCATGAAGGCATTCAGTTTTTCCAGGTGCGCATCGTCCTGCTGAGGATAGATGTGCCACACAAACGGTGCTTCCGCCCACTGGGCGCGCACGAAGGAGTCTTCTCCGCGCACGAAGTTCAAGTCACAGGCCCATAGCAGTTCGTCGTAGCGGGACTGGTCGACAAAGGGCAAGACCTTCACAACCAGATGACCTCTCCTGAGCCGATCTCCCGGCTGCAGACCGATCACGCCAAACCAGGCCGCCACCCCGGGAAGTACCCGCCCTTCAGGCACCAGGCACAGCACCTGCCGCTTTCCTTGACTCCAGGCCGTCATGAGTTCGCCAATGGCCGGATTTTCATAGGTGAACAGGGAAACCACACACTCCCCCGGCGCACGCATTGGAAGGTCGAAAGACTTGCGGAAGGTGCTCTCGGAAAATCCGCGGCGGCGTGCCGAGTAGTCAGCCTCGCGCAACAGACCACCGGTGGCCGTATCCAGGCCGGGAAAGAAGAAATGCTGGGTCAGGGGCAGACGTGGATGGGGCGATGGCAGGCCATGGCAGCCCGCCACCCAGTCCTCCGCGCTCAGGTACTCCAGATTGATCCAACAGGGGCGAGGCACACAACGGGCCATCGCAGTCAGAAAGGACTCCGGCAGCGTCGCAGCAAACGCCCCGATCACCACCTTTCCCGGCACCACATCGCCAAGGGGCTCGACCCAATGGCGAACCTCGACCCCCATCAACACCTGGGACGTTTGCTGTGGATCCAGGGAAGGAATCAGATGGCTGGCGCTCTTCAGGTCATCCACCCAGAGACGCACAGCAAGCCCATGCTCCACAGCCAACTGACGCGCAAGACGCCAACACACGCCGATATCGCCGAAGTTGTCCACAACAGGGCAGAACACATCCCAGCAACAGGCAGGAGAAAGGGGAGGGAGAGCTGACGGTGGCGTACTGGGCACGGTTGGGGATAAACCCGGTTGGAAAGGTCGCACAAATTGTGCACAAGACACCTCATCGGAGCGAGGACAAATTTGCTCAACAATCGCCCCACATTGATGCCACCCCCGGGCCTACAGCCTTACCAACAACCCATCCATTTGAAAAACAAGGCTTAAATTGGCTTATCCACAGAAAGACGCTTAGCTATATGGTTAACAGTATTTATATGTATACAAAAACAATAAACAAAACACCACCACCGCAGAAACCCCCGTATCAGACAAAAACGGCTCAGGAAATCCTGACAACCCGGTGACTGGATCACCTCGTTGCTGATGGTCTTGTGGACTCCCCCACAGAGGCCCGGACCACATGTCTTGTGAACAACTCAAGGGAGAAGACCCCGGAAGAAATGTGGACAAGTCCGGGTTTCCCTACCCCGGTCAAAACCGTCCCCAAACCATCCCCGACAAGTCCCCCCATTTCTCCAGAGCTTTTTACAGTAAGTAAACAATTGATTTATATATGTATATTTTGATTATCCACAGAAAACAGCCGTGCATAGTTAACATGAACTTATATATATAAAGAAAAACATAAGAACAAAGCCTGACAGCGTGTTCGACATCCCGGGACGACCGTAAGGACAGAACATAGGGGTTGATCCCAAGCGCAGACGCGCAGGGGTTCGCCCATAATCCGGGGCCGTCCTGCCCAAGGCAGTCCTCCATGCCAGTACCTCGCCTGCCTCGCGCGCTCACCCACCCCTATCTGCTATTGACGCTGACCGTTCTGTTCTGGTCGGGCAACATGGTCGTTGGTCGTGGCTTGCGCGAAGCCGTGCCTCCCATGAGCCTCGCCTTTGCCCGCTGGACGCTGGCCCTGCTGCTGACTCTCCCCTTTGCCTGGCCTCACCTGAAGACGCTTCGTGGCATGACCCGGAAGCAGTGGGGTGTCCTGATGGTGCTTGGGGTGCTGGGTGTCGGGGCATACAACACCCTGGCTTACGTGGCACTGGTGCACACCACGGCAACCAACGCAGCACTGCTCAACTCCTTCATCCCGATCGCGATCATCGCGATTTCCTGGTTCCTGGGGCATCAGGCCAGGCTGTTGGAGTCCATTGGCGTGGGGGTTTCCTTTGTTGGTGTGATGGTCATCGTCAGTCGCGGAGATCCCGTCGTGCTGGCAGGACTGAGCCTCAATGCAGGGGATCTGTGGATGCTGGCGGCAGTCCTGTCCTGGGCCCTTTACACACTTGGGCTCAAGTGGCGGCCGGCCGGTCTTCATCCCATGGCCCTGCTGGCGACCCTGACGATGATTGGTCTGCTGGTGCTGGCACCACTTGTCTGGGTGGAGCTTTCCTCCGGAGCAAGGCTCCACCTCACAACCCCGGCCCTGTTTGGCGTCGCCTATACCGGGATCTTTCCGGCCTTCCTCGGCTACGTGTTCTACAACCGGGCAGTGGGAGAAGTCGGTGCTTCCCGGGCAGGCCTGTTCATTCACCTGATGCCAGCCTTCAGCACGGTACTGGCCATGCTCTTCCTGGGTGAAGCGCCCCGCGCCTACCATTTTTTCGGAATTGCGTTAATTCTGACCGGCATCTGGCTGACGACCCGTTTCAAGAAAGGCTAGACTGCGGGGCTCACTTTGGGAGCCGCCCTTGTATTTCGAACATCTCATCGAGATCAACAACCCCCTCAATCCGCTGATCGAGCCCTTGAGCGTCGAACAGGTGTGGCAGGGGCTGATGTACCGGGTGGAGGAGCCCACCGTGTTCCTGCCGGGGCTCGAACGCTGCACGATCCTGTCGCGTCAGGGCGACCGTGTGGAGCGCGAGCTGCATTTCGGCCCGGCCAGCGTGCGTGACACGGTCACCTTCCGCTATCTGGAATGGGTTTGTTTCGAATCCCTGGCAACATCCGAACATGCCGGCGGGCGCCTGACGATCCGATTCGATCAGCCGGCCGCCGAACACCTCTACCTGCGCTTCACCTACGAAACCACGCTGCCCGACGGTATGGAGGCGGGTGAGGGTGTGCAGGTATCCGAGTATGTGAAGGCGGCGTATCGGGAGTCCGATCTCGACACCGTCCGCATCATCCGTTTGATTGCTGCCAACGGCCGGCCCCAGTGAGGGGTTACCAGGCTGGCACACGAGAATGACCTCAGGAGACACCATGAAGATCGATTCGCCCCGTATCACGTCCTTCCAGCCTCCCGCTCGCACCCTGATGGGGCCCGGGCCGTCCGATGTTTCTTCGCGGGTGCTGGCTGCCATGGCCCGTCCTACCATCGGCCACCTGGATCCGACCTTCGTCGGCATGATGGATGAGCTCAAGAGCCTGCTGCGCTACGCCTTCCAGACGGAGAACGAGCTGACCTTCCCGGTCTCGGCGCCGGGTTCGGTAGGGATGGAAACCTGCTTTGTGAACCTGGTCAGCCCCGGTGACAAGGTGGTGGTGTGCATCAACGGGGTGTTTGGTCAGCGCATGGCCGAGAATGTGCGTCGTTGCGGTGGGGTGCCTGTTATCGTGGAAGATCCATGGGGCGCACCGGTGGATCCCGCCAAGGTGGAAGAGGCCTTTGCCGCCAATCCCGACGCAGCCCTGTTTGCCTTCGTGCATGCGGAGACATCCACCGGCGCCCTCTCCGATGCGGCCACCTTGGCCGCCATCGCCCGCCGTCACGGAGCCTTGACCATCATGGACTGCGTGACCTCCCTGGGCGGTGTGCCTGTCCTGCTCGATGAATGGGGGATCGACGCGGCCTATTCGGGCAGTCAGAAATGCCTGTCCTGCACACCCGGGCTGTCGCCAGTGAGTTTTTCCGCTGCGGCCGTGGAACGCATTCGTGCCCGCAAGACACCCTGCCCCAGCTGGTTCCAGGATCTCAGTCTGGTGCTCGGTTACTGGAGTGGTGCCAAGCGCACCTACCATCACACTGCGCCGGTCAATCCGCTTTTCGGTCTGCACGAGTCCCTGGTCATGCTGGCCGAGGAAGGCCTTGAGAACGCCTGGCTACGTCATCGCAACAATCATCTGCGCTTGCGAGCGGGTTTGGAGGGGATGGGTCTGAAGTTCGTGGTTCGGGAGGATGCCCGTTTGCCCCAGCTCAACACGGTATGGGTGCCCGAGGGCGTGGACGAGGCAGTGGTGCGTAGCCGTCTGCTCAACGAGTTCGGTATCGAGATCGGTGCCGGCCTGGGGGCATTGGCAGGGCGCGTGTGGCGTATCGGCCTGATGGGCCAGTCGAGCTGCACGGCCAACATTGTCCTGTTCCTTGCGGCGCTGGAGTCAGTGCTGCGTAGCTGATCATGGCTGGCGCGATTACACCTTGGATGCTTCGCTGAGTGTTCTTGATGCCCTGCCGGCCGGCATCGTTGTTCTCGACAGTGCCGGTCGGGTGGTTGTGGTCAATGCGGCCTTTCGTCGTATCGCCTCTCTCCTGGCGGAGGGAAGTCCCTTTCGGCAGGCCTGTGTCATTGGGTGTGACTACTTGGCACTGACGCGTTCCATCGACGGTAGTCCGGGTTTTTCTCCAGCGGTGGCGGATGGCCTGGCCGACGTGCTTCGGGGGAGGGAGACGATCTTCCGCCATGTCTTTGATTGCGCGTTGGTCAGTCCGAGCATTCACTTCGCCCTGGAAGCCACTCCGACATCGGCTGGAGGCATTCTGGTTGCCTACCATGATGTGACGCGCCAGCATCTGCTCGAGCTTGCCTTGCGGGCCAGTGAGGAGCGTTTTCGGGCTGTGGTCGAAGATCAGACCGAGGTGATCAGCCGTTTTACGGGTGATGGCAGTTTCATTTTCGTAAATGAAGTGTATTGCCGGTTCTTCGGTAAGTCGGAGGACGAACTTCTCGGCCGCCAGTGGCATTCCGTAGCCCATCCGGATGATCTGCCGGTTATCAATGTGCAGCTGGCTCGCCTGACACCCGAGAACCCGGTGGTGACCATCGAAAATCGTGTCCGCTCGGCCAAAGGTGAGATGCGCTGGATGCAGTTCGTCAATCGAGCGACTTTTGACCCCGCCGGGCGCCTGGTGGAGGTTCAGTCGGTTGGTCGCGACATTACGGATCAGCGCCGGGTGGCGGATGAATTGCTGCGCAGCGAGACACACATGCGCCTGGCCATGAGCGCTGCTCCCCTGGGGACATGGGAATGGGATCTCGCGGCCGATAAAGTGCATTGGTCAGACAACCTGTGGCGCATGTTCGGGCTGGAGCCGGGACAGAGCAAGCTGGATCTTGAAACCTTCCGGAAGGTAATCCATCCCGAAGACAGGCTTCGGGTCATGCAAGCAATCGAAAATGCCTTGGGCGCGGGCCAAGGTTGTTGCATTGAGTTTCGGGTTGTGCGCCCGGACGGAACACTGCGTTGGGCGCTCGCCCATGGCAAGGCGGAGCTTGATGCCCAGGGGCGGCCTCGGCGCATCTTTGGTGTAAACATGGATATCTCGAGCCTGAAGGAGGCGAACGAGGCTCTGGACCAATCCCGTCTGCAACTGCAGGCTCTGCTCGCTGGCACGGAGTCCGTCCGAGAGGAAGAACGCAAGGCCATCGCAGCCGATATCCATGATCAACTGGGCGCGGCACTGAGCGCCGCCGTATTCGGCCTCAACGGCCTGTCCGCCCATGTGGATGCCGTCGGTGCATCCGCCTTGACCGACTTGAGACGGATCATCTCGGAGGCCAGCCACACTGCCCGGGAGATCTGTACGCGCTTGCGTCCGCCGATGCTCGATGACCTGGGCCTCATCGAGACCTGTCGCTGGTATTCCGGAGAGTGGTCTCGTACCACCGGCATTCGTGTGATCACCCGTTTTGCTCGCCTGGACTGCGAGTTGGAAGAAGCGCTGCGGGTTGATCTGTTTCGTATCCTTCAGGAGTTGCTCACCAATGTGGCCCGTCATGCCAATGCCAGTCGGGTGAAGATCGTACTGAGCGCAAGCCGCGGGTTCATCACCCTCACGGTGAGTGACGATGGTCAGGGCTTTTCGAAGTTGCACCATGGGGGACTCGGGCTTGCCGGCATTCACGAACGAGCCCGCCGTCACGGCGGAGACATAGGCATTGATCCGGGGCCACCCGGAGCACGGGTACGGGCCCGCATCCCTGCGAAAGGTCGGGAGGCGCGGTGAAGATCCGCGTGGTGATTGCTGACGATCACGAGGTTGTGCGGCAAGGGCTGAGGGACATGCTTTCGTCCTGTGGCGATTTCCTCGTGATAGGAGAAGCCGCGGATGGTTTCGCAGCGGAACGGCTGACCGAGAATCTGGGGCCGGATCTGCTGATTCTCGACGTTGCCTTGCCAGGCCGACGCGGCATCGAAGTCCTCGAGTCCCTGCGAGCAAGGGGGATCCGGATACCGGTGGTGTTTTTCTCCATGTATCCCGCTACCCAGTACGCCGACTATGTACGTCGCGCCGGAGGTCAGGGGTTTGTCAGCAAGGATGCCGACAGCCAGACCCTCATTGATGCGCTGCGCCGTGTGGCATCCGGGCGCAGTGCTTTCCCTCCATCTCGCCCCGGTGATGATCCCTTTACCGGTCTGTCTTCCCGCGAGGCGGAGGTGCTTGCGGGCCTGTTGATGGGGACTCCTGTCAGTGAGATTGCCCAGCGGCTGGGCATCAGTGCCAAGAGCGTCAGCACTTACCGCCGCCGCATCCTCGACAAGCTTGGGGTGGAGAGCAACGCCGAACTGATTGCGCTGGCGATCCATCACGGTATGCCCTGACAGGACTGGTTCTTGTCTGTCAGGTTTGCCTGACAGACAAGATGGCCAGTGTTTGAGACGCTTACGGCGTCCACAAGGCGGGACATGATGTCCTGCCGGTTCGAACTTGGGTACGTCCTAGACCTTGCCGTCCTCTTTGTTCTTTCGGTCCTTGTTGTATCGTGTCCTGGCTGCCGTCATCACCCTAAAACCCGTGATTTCGGCCACCCTTGTGGATGCATCGCGGACAGGTGATTCAGGTGCTCCTACCGGGCCTTGTCCGTGTCGGGAGTGAACTTCCTCGTCTTTTTCCTGATTGGCCTGCTTGTTGGCATCGCTTGGCGCTTGCACGTTCTACACCGTGAGCTTGCCCAACTGAAGGACAAGCTCAAGCGCGATGTCGTGCATCGCATAGGCGAACTTCAAACTCAAAATGCGGGGTTGGTCGAGCGCGCTGAGCAGGCCGAAGCGGCGACGAAGGCCAAGAGTGCGTTCCTGGCGAGTGTCAGCCACGAGATCCGGTCGCCGCTCAATGCCATCCTGGGCATGGCGTACTTGATGCGGCGTGCCGGAACAACGCCGCGCCAGAGTGAACAACTCGATCGGATCGACAGGGCCGCGCGGTATCTCCTGGCTGTTCTGGGAGATGTCCTTGACCTGTCGAAGATAGAGGCCGGCAAACTGGTGCTGGAGTCCAGGGATTTCCGTCTCTCTGACATGATCGACAGCCTGGTCAGTGTCATCGGTGACAGCCTGGGAGCCAAGGGTGTGGCGTTCCATGTAGCAATGGAAGACATGCCGGAGTTCCTGCGTGGGGACGATACCCGCCTGAGTCAGGCCTTGCTCAACTACCTCAGTAATGCAGCCAAGTTCACCGATGCGGGTAGTGTGGCCCTGAGTGGCCGGGTTGAAGCCCGGAATGCCTCCGGATTTGTCTTGCATTTCCAGGTGGTGGATACGGGCATAGGCATCAGTCCCGCGCATTTGTCACATCTCTTCCAACCCTTCGAACAGGCAGAGGGCTCCACGACACGCCGCTTCGGCGGCACCGGCCTGGGATTGTCGGTAACCCGGAAAATCGTGGAGGCCATGGGAGGGGAGGTGGGTGCCGAGAGCGTGCCGGGAAGAGGGAGCCGGTTCTGGCTGACGGTGAGCTTGCAGCAGGGGGCTGAGATTCAGGCTATCCCGGCGGCCCATTCGGTGGCCGAGGAGATGCTCGTGAGGCATTTTCATGGCACCCGGGTCTTGTTGGTCGAGGATGATCCGGTGAATCAGGAAGTGGCGTTGGAGTTACTTCGTGATGTGGGGCTCGAACCGGACCTCGCCATCAATGGCATGCAGGCCGTTGAGATGGGATTGACCGGCGTCTATACCGTGATCCTGATGGACATGCAAATGCCGGTCATGGATGGCGTCGAGGCCAGCCGAGCGCTTCGGGCGGGGGGATGCAATGCGCAGATCGTCGCCATGACGGGCAATGCCCTTGCCGAAGACCGGATTCGTTGCAAAGAGGCGGGAATGGACGGTTTCATGACCAAACCGGTGGACCCGGAGGAACTGTTCGCTACCTTGTTGCGTTGCCTGTCCGGCCGACAGGGCGTCGAGCTGCCCGATTGCCCCTGAATGGCCGGACTGTGTCCCAAGCCCGACCATTCACGCCAGGGCCGCCAGCATTACTTCTTCGCTTCTCCCCCTGTTACCGTCAGCTCACCTTTCAGTTTGGCTAGGTTCTTGTCGCCGAAGCCCTTGATGTTCTTGAGGTCGTCCACACTCTTGAAGGGGCCGTTCTTGCTGCGGTAGTCCACGATCGCCTGCGCCTTGGCGGGGCCGATGCCTTTCACACCATCGAGTTCCGCCGGCGTGGCGGTGTTGATGTTGACCGCGGCAAAAGCCAGGTTGATGCCGGTAAAGCCCAGGGTGAGGAAGGAAAGGAAGCGTTTCATGATGGTCTCCGGTTTAATGACGTTTACATTTTAATGTCAGTTTGTATGACATTTGCAAAAATACTTAAGCCGTTTTGCAACATCCGGAGACGATTGCCCTGCAACTGCGTGCGCGCTGCGGCGTTGATGAGGGGCAACCTTATCTGGAGCGAAATCATGAAACGCCTGATCTGCATTGTCCTGGCCGCCGCCTCCCTGAGCGCCTGCGTCGTTCTTCCGGTCGGCCATGGTCATGGCTATGGGCATCGTCACTATTCCGCGCCGCCGATGGTGGTGGTGCCGCCGGCGCCGGGTCCGGGCTACCGGCGTGGGTATCGCGGCTGGTAGGGTAAAAAGCCGAAAAAAATCGGCCGGGACGGCTGGATTGCGCTTATGCTCGACGCCTGCACTCAACCCGCACCTGGTGGGGCGACTCGCTTCCCCGCCGGCCCTGTCCGATGCCGTCCTCGCTGCGAACCGCCACTGTCCATGAACATCGGCTGAGCCTCGCCGAAGTGCTCGATCTGCTCACCACCGACCGGATGGTGAACCCGGCAGACGCCGACAATCTGCGCCTTGCTAACGGTATCAAACCGTCCGATGCCCACCCGCTGATCACCATTGCCAACCAGAAATGGGCCTCCAGGCTGCCGCCCCACCGGGTGCTCGGCCTCGAGGAACTTACCGAGTGGCTTGCCGGCAAGGTGGAGCTGGACTACTACCGCATCGACCCCCTGAAGATTGATTTCGCCGCCGTGACCGCGGTGATGTCCTCGGCCTACGCCACCCGTTTCGGGGTGCTGCCGGTACAGGTGGGGCTGCGGGAAGTGGTCGTGGCCACAACCCAGCCCTACCTGCGGGAATGGGAAAAGGAAGTGGCCGGCTACCTGAAGAAGGATATCCGCCGGGTGGTGGCCAATCCGGCCGACGTGGCGCGCTACCTGGTGGAGTTCTACAACCTGGCCCGCTCGGTCAAGAATGCCGCCCAGAGCAGCGGGCATTCGGGCGCCGGCCTCTCGTCCTTCGAGCAACTGGTGGAGCTTGGCCAGGGCAACCGCCAGTTCGATGCCAACGACCGCCACATCGTCAACATCGTGGACTGGTTGTGGCAATACGCCTTTGAGCAACGTGCCAGCGACATCCACATCGAACCGCGCCGCGACATGGGGTTGGTGCGCTTTCGCATCGATGGTGTCCTCCATCAGGTCTATCAGATGCCCATGCCGGTGCTCACGGCCATGACCAGCCGCATCAAGATCCTCGGCCGCATGGATGTGGTGGAAAAGCGCCGTCCCCAGGACGGCCGCATCAAGACCCGGGTGAGCAGTGGCAAGGAAGTCGAGTTGCGCCTGTCCACCCTGCCCACGGCCTTTGGCGAGAAACTGGTGATGCGCATCTTCGACCCCGAAGTGCTGGTGCGCAACATGGCCGAACTGGGCTTTTCCGAACAGGACGAAGCGCGCTGGCACTCCATCTCCGGCAAGCCCCACGGCATCATCCTGGTCACGGGCCCGACCGGCTCCGGCAAGACCACCACCCTCTATTCGACCCTCAAGCAGCTGGCCACCCCCGAGGTGAATGTGTGCACCATCGAGGATCCCATCGAGATGGTGGAGCCGGCCTTCAACCAGATGCAGGTGACGCCGGCCATCGAACTGGGCTTTGCCGATGGGGTGCGCGCCCTGATGCGACAGGACCCGGACATCATCATGGTGGGTGAGATCCGCGACCTGGAGACCGCCGAGATGGCCATCCAGGCGGCCCTCACCGGTCACTTGGTGCTGTCCACCCTGCATACCAACGACGCCCCGTCGGCGGTCACCCGCATGCTTGACCTGGGGGTCCCGGCCTATCTGCTCAACGCCACCCTGCTCGGCATCATGGCCCAGCGCTTGGTGCGCATCCTGTGCCCCCACTGCAAGCAGCCCCATCCGCCAACCCCCGAGGAGGAAGCGATGTGGGATCACCTGGTGACACCCTGGAAGGCGCCACGGCCGAGCCGCATCCACAAGGCCGTTGGCTGCATGGAATGCCGCATGACCGGCTACATGGGGCGTATCGGCCTTTATGAGATCCTGCTCATGTCACCGGAAGTGCGTAAGGCGGTGAGCGCCGATGTGGATATCGCACGGGTGCGCGAGATTGCCATCCGGGAGGGCATGAAGCCCTTGCGCCTGTCGGGTGCCCTCAAGGTGGCGGCCGGGATCACGACCCTGGAAGAGGTGGTGAAGATCGCACCCCCCGCCGAGAACAACGAAGGCAGCTGAGCGTTCGCGCCCAAAGGCGCGACTTCGCCGGCATTTGGGCGTACCCTGCGCAGCATTCACGTCCCTACCCGGAGCCCGTCATGGCCTCATCCCCCGAAAATGTCAGCATGGCCCTGTTCTGTGATTTCGAGAACGTGGCCCTGGGCGTGCGCGATGCGAGCTACGAAAAGTTCGACATCAAGCTCGTTCTCGAACGCCTGCTCCTCAAGGGCAGCATTGTCGTCAAGAAGGCCTATTGCGACTGGGACCGCTACAAGGGTTTCAAGGCGACCATGCACGAAGCCAACTTCGA
>Ga0075156_10001105_pt1 | contig 14483 bp, 10 predicted proteins | sample JI81AbrownDNA_FD_70966 | JGI IMG/M metagenome (GOLD analysis project Ga0075156, IMG submission 70966) | Wastewater effluent complex algal communities from Wisconsin, to seasonally profile nutrient transformation and Carbon sequestration -... | ecosystem: Engineered > WWTP > Effluent > Algae...
TCCACTGCCAAGACGACACCGCGTGTGCCGTCGCGAACACTCTCGCGGCAGTTGAGGCGGGAGCGATGCACGTGCAGTGCACCGCCAACGGTTACGGCGAGCGCACCGGCAACGCCGACCTCTTCTCCGTCATCGGGAACCTGCAGTTGAAGATGGGTCGGCAGGTTCTGCCGGATGAGTCGCTCAAGGACATGGTCCGCGTATCGCACGCGATCGCAGATCTGGCGAACCTCACCCCGGACACCCACCGCGCATATGTCGGTTCCTCGGCATTCAGTCACAAGGCCGGACTGCACGCGAGCGCGTTGAAGGTGGATCCGGAGCTCTACAACCACATCGATCCGTCGCTTGTCGGCGGAGATATGCGCGTGCTGGTCACTGAGATGGCTGGCCGCGCGTCGGTTGAGTTGAAGGGCCGCGAACTTGGCTTCGACCTCGGTGCCGAGCCTGAAGTCCTGACCGAGGTCGTCAAGGAAGTGAAGGACCGCGAGGCGAATGGCTGGACGTTCGAGGCCGCCGATGCTTCCTTCGAATTGCTGGTCCGTGATGCCCGTGCGCATGCCAAGGTGCGTGACTTCACGGTTGAGTCGTGGCGCGTCATCGTCGAGCAGGCCGCCGACGGCATCGTTCGCAGCGAGGCGACTGTGAAGGTGCAGGTTGGCTCGGACCGCACGGTTGCCGTAGGTGAGGGCAACGGCCCGGTGAACGCACTGGACAACGCGCTGCGTTCCGCTCTGGCAACGGCGTTCCCCGAACTCGAGAAGTTCGAGCTCACGGACTACAAGGTCCGGATCGTGGAGGGCGTCAAGGGAACCGGCGCTGTCACCCGGGTTCTCGTTGACACGACTGACGGCAAGGCCGCCTGGACCACCGTTGGTGTTCACGAAAACGTCATCGCCGCTTCCTGGATGGCACTGGAAGACGCAGTTGCGTATGGCCTCCTCGGGATGAGCGACGCCAACGCTCAGTAACGTGGCGGTTAGCAGCTTTGTAGCGACTGAAACTCCACCCAATACGAGGTGGAAGAGGAGTGAGCGATGACAGACGCAGTACGAGTTCGGTTTTGTCCGTCACCAACCGGTGATCCGCACGTCGGAATGCTTCGTACGGCGCTGTTCAACTGGGCATACGCCCGGCACACGGGCGGGACCTTCGTGTTCCGCATTGAAGACACCGACGCCGCCCGTGACTCGGAGGAGTCCTACACCGCGCTGCTGCACTCGCTGCGTTGGCTCGGTCTCGACTGGGACGAAGGCCCCGAGGTCGGCGGGGACCACGGTCCGTACCGGCAATCTGAACGTGGCCATATCTACCGCGATGTGATCGCCAAGCTTGCCGAAGCCGGTTACACCTACCCGTGCTTCTGCACGACGGAGGAGTTGGCCGAACGTCGCGAGATTGCGCGCAAGGAAGGCCGGAACTCCGGGTACGACGGACACTGCCGCGACCTAACCGAAGAACAGGCGGCTGAGTATCGCGCAGCGGGGCGAACCAGTGTCACGCGGTTCCGGATGCCCGATCAGGACTGGACCTGGGATGACCTCGTGCGTGGCGAGGTGACGTTCGGTTCCGAGCACGTGCCGGACTTCGTCCTCGTTCGCGCCAACGGCGACCCGCTCTACACACTCGTGAACCCGACGGACGATGCATTGATGGGAATCACTCACGTGCTGCGCGGCGAAGATCTGCTGTCGAGCACACCGCGCCAACTGGCGCTGCACGGTGCGCTCGCTCGGCTTGGAATCGGCACGGGCGAGATCCCCAAGTTCGGCCATCTGCCCTACGTCATGGGGGAGGGCAACAAGAAGCTGTCCAAGCGTGACCCGGAAGCAAGCTTCTCTCACTACGAGAAGGCCGGGTTCCTCCCCGAGGGGCTCGCGAACTACCTGGCGCTGCTCGGTTGGTCCCCAGGAAACGACGTCGAGTTCTTCTCGCTGGCGCAAATGGCGGAAGCCTTCGAGATCTCCAGCGTCAACGCGAACCCGGCGCGCTTCGACATCAAGAAGTGCACCTCGATCAACGGTGACTGGATTCGCACGCTTGCTCCTGATGATCTAGCTGCGCGGATCGTTCCCTACCTCATCGAGGCGCAGGTCCTTCCGCTCCCGCCGACCGATGAGCAGCTCGACGTGCTGCGGGCCGCGGTCCCGCACATCAGTGAGCGGATGGAAACCCTCGGCCAAGCTGCCGGGATGGTCGGCTTCCTGTTCGCCGGTGAGCCGGGATGCAAGCCATTCGAAGTTGACCCCGACGATGCCGCGAAGATCCTCGATGACCAAGGGATCGCAACCCTCGAGGCAGCACGCAGCTCGCTGGAGTCGCTGGAAAGCTGGACGACCGAGGACATCGAGTTCGCACTGCGACGTGCGCTCATCGATGGGCTCGGCCTCAAACCTCGGCTCGCGTTCGGTCCGGTTCGGGTGGCGATTACCGGCCGCCGGGTCTCGCCGCCGCTGTTCGAATCAATGGAATTACTCGGCCGCGAACGATCTTTGGAGCGGTTGGCCGTGGTCGGCAACTAGGTCGAAACCGGATGCCCGCGACGACGCCAAATCTGAGGCAGATATGATCGTCCGGCTCTTGGGGTATGGTGTAATTGGCAGCACGACTGATTCTGGTTCAGTTAGTCTAGGTTCGAGTCCTGGTACCCCAGCTTCTTCTTTCTCAGAACGAATTCCGCAGCGACGACGCCCTCGTTGAACCGCGACGCACCCGCTTAGGGGAACTCGCTGGATTGTTCGGTAACAGCAACCTCTAAGATGTACCAGGTTGATTCGCGACGACCACGAAAGTCCGGTTCGCTCGCAATTTCCATCGCAAATGTCTAGGGCCCCGTTGTGTAGCGGCCTAGCACGCCGCCCTCTCAAGGCGGTAGCGCGGGTTCGAATCCCGTCGGGGCTACTCAGCGCAGCAGTACGGCAGCGCAGCAGGTCAATCCGCGGCTGCCCCGGAGTCGGTATCAGGCTCGATCGTTACCACGACCTTCCCCGCCTTGGTTCGACCCTCCTCGACGTAGGCCATCGCCTCAAGCGTGTCCGCAAAGGCGAAAGTCCTGTCGATGACCGGCCGCAATGCGCCGGAGTCGTACAGGGCGCCAAGCTCACGAAGCTGTGAGCCGTTGGCTTGCATAAACAAGAACTCGTAGCGCACGCCGAGGGCCTTGGCCTGTTTGCGGACCTTTCGACTGAGTTGGTTCATGACGATGCCAAGGAATGCCGGTGCACCAACCTGCTGGGCGAACCCGGCATCGGGAGGTCCGGCGACTCCGACGGCCAGACCACCGGGCTTGAGCACGGTGAGGGACTTTTCCAGGTTCGCACCACCCAGGGAATCGACAACGAGGTCGTATCCGGATAACACGTTGGCAAAGTCCTCGGTGGTGTAGTCGACGACGACGTCGGCGCCAAGTTCGCGAACCAGTTCGACCGTGCCCGTGCTGGTGGTAGTCGCCACGGTTGCGCCGAGGTGCTTGGCGAGCTGGATGACTGTCGAGCCGAGACCGCCCGCTCCGGCATGAACGAGTACCTTCTGGCCCGGCTGCACATCTGCGCGATCCACCAGGATTTGCCAGGCGGCAAGTGCGACTAGCGGCACCGCCGCTGATTCCGGAAGTGTCAGCGACTCTGGCTTGAGCGCGATGTCGTGCTCGTCGACCGAGATCAGTTCGGCGAAGGTGCCTGCCCGCAGATCGCGCGGACGACCGTAGACCTCGTCACCAACCTTGAAGTCACGCACATCGTCTCCGACTTCGATGACGACACCTGCCAAGTCGTGGCCGAGCACGAAGGGCAGCTTGCGCTTGATGATTCGTTTGAACTCGCCATCGCGGGTCATCTTGTCCAGCGGGTTGATGCTGGCCGCACTCACTCGAACCAGCACGTCGCCGCGCCCGACGCTGGGCGTCGGCAGGTCGGCGGCCCGTAGACCGTCTTTGCCATATTTCTCGACGACGAATGCCTTCATGGTGGCTCCTTTGTGGTGGTTTGCTAGGCGGCGAGGAAGTCAAGTGCTTCCGGGACGAATGAGTCGTGGTGCTGGAAGATGCCGCCGTGCCCGGCGTCGGGATAGATGGTGAGCGTGGCATTCGGCAGTCGCCGCGCGAGATCGGTTGAGTTCTGCGTGGGCACCATGCGGTCGTGGTCGCCGTTAGCGACGAACACTGGTTGCTCGATGCCAGACAGATCGGCCGGCTCCTCCGTGCCCCAGCCGTGGATTGCCTTGAGGTGAGCCCGGAAAGACGAGATGGAAATCGCGTCGTCGCGGTTCTCGGCGCGCTCCTTGAGCCGGTTGAGGAAGTCGCGCGCGGCCGCCCGGCCGGTCGGCGTCGAGGTGAAGAACAGGTAGTACTTCGCGTCGCGGAAAGTCACGGCACCTTTGGCCATGTCCAGGTAGGTCAGCGGTGCGACCTTTTCGATGCCCTCGCCGCCAGCAGGCCCGGTTCCGGCGAGGATGACCTTGCGGACAAGCTCGGGGTGCTCTGCTGCGATGACCTGGGCCACGAATCCGCCCATGGAGAACCCGAGTAGATCCACCTGCTCGAACCCGAGGGCTTGGATGAACGCGACTGCGTCGTCGGCCATCTCGGCGATCGAACTCGGGGTTGTTCCCTGCGATGCGCCAACACCTCGGTTATCGAAGGTGATCACTCGGTGTTGGGAGGCGAGGCCATCAACGACGCGCGGGTCCCAGTTGTCCAACACGGCGGCGAGGTGGTTGAGGAAGACGACCGGGGTACCTGTCCGAGGGCCCAGGTCCCGATATGCGAATGGCACGCCCTCGACGTCCACGGCTTTGGTCGGGGTGTCCTGGTAGGCGGTCGTGGTGATCATTGGGCAACTCCTCGGATAAGATTATGATCGTACTTTAATAGGTTCAGACGAAACCAGCAACCCCTCCAAACGAGTGGCGTTTGGTCTCTTTCTACGTTGCCCCGCCGCGGATCAGCGCGTGAGCATTGCGAACTCCCTGCTCAAGGACGGTGTCGGAGAGCTCCTTGTCGTCCACGGCCCGAGCGAGTTGCATCGAGCCCACGAGCATGGTGAAAAGCGCCAGTGCCGTGCCCTTCGCGGAGTCGGGATCGTCAGGCTTCAAGCGCGCGGCGATCTCATCCAGGATCGCCGTGGTGCCGGTTGTGTATGCCCTTTTTGTCGCGTCCGTGCCGCGGCCCAATTCGTCAAGCAGGGCTGCAGACGGGCACCCGACCTCAGGGTGATCGCGGTGAGCAGGGGATAGGTACTCGCCGACAAAGGCCGTCAGGCCCTCACTGCCGCCGGGCAGTTCGCTGAACTCCAACGCCTGCCGATCAAGCTGGTCCCCGACGACCGTCGCGACGAGGTCGTCCTTTGAGTCGAAGTGCGCGTAGAAGGCGCCGTTGGTGAGTCCGGCGTCAGCCATCAACGTGGCGACGCCGGATCCGTCGATGCCATCCTGTTTGAGTCGACGGCCAGCCGCGTCGATGATGCGTTGACGGGTGACCTGTTTGTGCTCGCTGCCGTAGCGCGCCATCGGTTCCTCCGCTTCCGGGCTGAGCTGCTCGCCCTCGAATGCACCATACCTCATAGCCTGATGAACGTAATATGAAAGTGTCCGACGCAACCCGTTTGCGGGTGGGCGCTCCGCGCGACGGCGCCTTCGGGGCGCTTGTTCGCTATCGCATACAGCTTCGGTGTGTCGGGCTTTCTGGAAACGTCCAAATCCGTGTCACGATGCGGCATACAGTCGCAGTAGTCGTTGGTCGTCGAGTTTTGGCGGCCCGTGTGCCGTACAACTTGTCGTTGCAGGGAAGGCTCTCGTTTCACATGCCGAATCAGTCCACGTCGCGCGGCCGCAGTAATCAGCGCAACCGTCTAGTTGCTCTGCTCGTTGCGGTTGCGTCGATTGCCCTCGTTGCCGGTTGTTCGACTGGGAGCAGCCCCAGCTCACAAGTTTCTTCAAGCGACATGAACGTCAAGTTCAACGCATGCACCGAGCAGTTATGCGCCGGCACGTTGGACGGCAAGTTCCCCTTCAAGATTGAGATGCCGACCAAGTGGAACGGCACGCTGTTGCTGTATTCGCACGAGTACCGGCCCAACGTGCCGCTGCCGGGCGGGAAGCTCGCGGGTGCTGATCCAGTGCTCTCGCCGGAGTGGACGGTCGGCGAAGCAAAGGTCGGCAAGAACCTGCTGGACGTTGGTTTTGCCCTGGCTGGCGCGGCTGCCCCTGATCTGGGCTGGCGGGTCGATGAACAGATCCAGGCGGCTGACGCCCTCTACGGATACTTCAAGGACAAAATCGCGACGCCCGACCGCGTCTACACCTGGGGGCCGTCGACTGGTGCAGTCGCAAGCGTGAACCTCGCGCAGAATCGCGATTGGGTCAACGGCACGGCTCCGCTCTGCGGAAACCTTGCGGGCCTTACTCGCAACTACGACATCGCGCTGGACGCCGCGTTCTCGGTTCAGCAGCTTTTCTACCCAGAGATGAAGCTAGTCAACTACCTGTCCTTGGCCGAGGCCAAGGACACCTATAAAGAGGCAATGAAGCGGGTGAATGCCGCGGCGAAGGACCAGTACGGGACGGGTGCACAGAAACTGGCCGTGTTGGGACTGATCGCGGTGGTGCCATCCAAGACTGCGACCCTGCCAGGAACTGGCATCGCGGGCCAGGCGAAGGCGATAGCGGCGAACCTGGGAATAGTCCTCGCGCGCAGCACCGTCGACCGCTACGCGGTTGAACAGCAACTTGGTGGCAACCCCTCGTCGAATGTCGGGACGGACTACTACGCACGTCCTACCCAGGCGGAGATCGAGAAGATCAACAAATCGAAGCCGGGCATTCTGGTGAAGTACGCCAAGGTCATCAGCAAGGGCAAGCGTGTCCCCGCCGATGAGTCCGCGCTGAACGCGGCAAATGCGACCCCAGGGGTCTCCGGAGAGCAGAAGGTTCCATTTGTCTCACTGCATACCGAGTACGACGCAGATGCCATCGTCCAGAACGAAGGCGCAGTTATCGCGGCGGCCAACGTGGTGGGCAACGACTCACGTCGACTGATTCAGGCGAACGTCATCTCTCCACCGCTGTTCGCCAAGGAAGGCGAAGTCAGCGTCGGAGCCGGCCATTGCACCTTCACCGCAGCTTCCGTTGCCGGGACTGTTGTCATCCTGGACAAGTGGGTGCGCAACGGGCAATTTCCGACCGAAGCGAGCACGACGGAATTGCTCGGCTCGGAAAGCGGATACAACCCCGCCTACTTGCACCGGAAGTGGCCGAACGGCCCGACGCAAGGACAGCCATCGCCGAGCCCGACAGCAACCCAGTGATATCGGCGGTTCGCAATATGAATGGACGCAATTAACCCGAGTGGGTGAACCTTGCTCTGGAGTAGGCCACATGTGGCCTACTCCACTTGCAACCCGCCGGATTAATTTCGCGTAAATCGCGCGAAATGACTTGCATGTGACATAGATTCACCGATAACGCCGTACTCAATCCGGAGGAATTATGAAAAAGATCTTCGTAGGTGGACTGCTCCTAGCCGTCTTCACCGCTATCGCCCTTTGGATTGGTGCGGCCCTTCAGTTGCCACTCGGAGCGATCCTGTTCAGCGGCGGTGTTGGTACCGTCCTTGGTTTGATCAAGCAGGGTGGTCCGATCGTTCGCATCGTGTCGTTCCTTATCGGATTCGTGTTGAGTTGGGCGCTGTTCGGTGTGCAGGCTGCTCTGCTGCCGCAGCTGGTCGTCTCGCAGATCATTGGTGCAGTCGTCACCATCGCGATCATCACGCTGATCGCCGGGTTCACTCGTAACAAGATGCCGTTCTGGGCACTACTGCTTGGTGCGGCCACCATGGTAGGGGCCTACCAAACCGAGTTCGCCAATGCACCGCAGAACTTCCTCACTGAGTCGGTGACTTCAGCTGGTGGAACGCTCATCGGCGTTGCACTCGGTCTGATCGTGGCGGCAATCATGGAATTCGTTGGAGCTGACGAAGACGAAGAGCCTACGGCGAAGCCCGCAACGCCAGTCGCGGCCGCACCAACACCGCCGACGGTTCCCAACGATCCAAGCATCCTCCCAACCTCCTCCAACTAACTTCTAACTTCACGGGAAGAAACCCAACACGAAGGGCTCGGCAACAAAATGGGGAAGAATACAAGCCACGGAATGGGCAAGACCGCCACGAAGGTCGTCGCTGCAAGTGGTCTAGTCGCGGTCTTCGGAGCTGGCGCTGCAATTGGCGCGCCCGCTGCTATCGCAGACAGCACGAGCACAACGAGCTCCAACACCGCTCCCTCGAGCGTCCAGACTCAGGTCCGCAAGTCGGTGACCCTCAGCGGTAGCCCAGACGGCACCATCAACAGCAGCGCCAGCGCGATGGTCACGCAGGTGTCTGCTGTCGGTAACGGGCAGGCGTCAATTCAGGTTCCAGTCGGTGCCGACAGCGCTCGTAACCTTGATGGCTTCTCGTCAGTGCCGATCTCGGGCCAGACCGCGACGTTCAACTTGAACCCGAACGGCAACGAAGAGCAGCGCATCTACACCAAGTCGAGCAACGGCCCGATCAAGGTGAAGGCGACCGCCACTCTTAACGGAAAGCCGATCAACCCAGGTGAGATCGTCGGCCAGACCGGCGTGTTAGCGGTCAACTACGAGGTCGTCAACACTCAGACCGAGAAGCAGACTGTTACCTACAAGGATGCTCAGGGCAACGACGTCACACAGGAAGTTGACGTTGCGGCACCAATCGGTGGCACCGTTGACATCGTCCTGCCGCAGGGCTTCAACGAGATCACTGCCAAGGGTGCATCCATCGGTGGCGACGGAACCGGTGCGACGAAGCTCTCGTACTCCCTCGTCCTCTTCGAGCCACTTGGAAACCGGGTAGCAAACTTCGGGTACCAGACCCGCATCGAAGATGGCACGTTGCCAGAGGCGAAATTCACGTTCCTGCCGATCGTTCCGCTCGACAACAGCACCATCGCCACCACCAAGGAGGCGTACACCGGGGGAGCCAAGACCGGTGAAACCATTTACGGCGCCGGTACTCAGATCGGTGAGAACCTGCTCAAGTTGCAGGACGGTGCAGCCAAGCTGACGACCGGCCTGCAGAAGGCAGCTGCTGGTTCTGCAGAGCTTGCCAAGGGCCTCAACAGCACGGCGGTTCCGGGCGCGAACAAACTAGCCGCAGGGTCAGAGACCTTGGCGACTGGTCTCAGTGGCGAGTTCAACGATGGAATGACCCAGCTGAATGATGGTTTGAAGAAGCTTCAGGCGGGGGTCAATGCGCTGCCTGCTGCGGTTAAGGCTCAGCTTGAGGCAGATCCGACGTACCAGACGGCTTTGGCCGGGCTGAAGAGTCTTTCGGACAATGGCCCAGCTGCGAAGGGCGCCGTTGACGGCTTGTATGCAGTGGCAGCGACGCTCGCTGGCGGCGGTGCCGCAGGAGCGTGTGCGAACGTCGGTGGCTCAGGCAAGACATGTACCCAACTTCAAACCGGTGCGGATACTTACATCGTGGGCGCACAGACACTTGGCGGGCTGCTCTATCTGGGCCTTCCAGCCCTCATTGATGAGGTGCTTGACGGCGTTCAGAGCCAACTGCTCGGTACGCCATCCGCTCCAGGAATCAACGCACTCGTCGCCGGTGGCGCTCAGTTGCAAGACGGATTGGAAAGCACGATTATTCCGGGCGCAAACCAGATCGCTGACGGAAACGCGACGTTGGCTGACGGCCTCGTGACGGCTGCCGACGGTGCAACGCAGATCGCCGATGGCCTCCCGGCAGCGGTGGATGGCACGCAGCAGATCGAATCCGGTGCAGGCCAGCTCAAGACCGAGGGCGCAGACAAGCTCGCAGCCTCTGGTGAGACTGCGCAGGCCGACTACGCATTCAAGGTCGCGCAGATCGAGGCAATTCAGCAGGTTGGTCTGTCGGGATCCAACATTCCGTACGGCCCGGCAACCGGTCCGAACACACAGACCTCCGGCGTCTACCAACTGGTGCTTGCACCGGCCAGCAGTGGTGCCAGCAATGGTCTGGTCTTCGGCCTCGCTGCCCTCGGCCTCGTTGTTGCCGGTGGCGCGGGCGTGTGGGCCTGGCGTCGTCACGCAGCGGCATAGTCGCTACAAGTTCTAACGCCTGATGGGCGGGTACTGGTCCAAGAGACCGGTACCCGCCCATCGGCTTGTTGGCGAAGATGTGAGGTGGCCCCGGCGCCTGGTTGTGAGGCCCTACTCGGTAGGAGCGTCGAGCGGAGTGGCCGGGATCGACCGCATGTCGTACTTCTCGATGGCGTCTGGAACGACGTTGGCGGGCAGTGCACCCTTGGCAACCAACTGCGCTAGCGCTGCGATCGTGATCGATTCGGCGTCGACCATGAAGTGGCGGCGCAGGGCTGCGCGGGTATCGGACATTCCCCAGCCGTCGGTTCCAAGTGAGGTGTAGTCGGCATCGATCCATTGTTGGATCTGATCGGGAACCGCCCGCATGAAGTCCGACACCGCAACAACGCTGCCGTCGCGGCCGTCTAGTGCCCGGCGGACGTACGGAACTTGCGCGGGCTCACCCGGAGCAGTCAGGTTGTGGCGGTCACTGGCCAGGCCGTCGCGGCGCAGCTCATTCCAGCTCGTCACGGACCAGACCTCGGCGGGAACGTTCCAGTCCTCTCGCAGCAACTCCTGCGCACGAAGCGCCCACGGAACGGCTACTCCGCTGGCCAGCAGCTGCACTGCCGACGCGGTGGCATCGGCATCAACGGTACTGATGAGATGCATCCCTGCCAGGATTCCAGCGGCGTCGACGCCGTCGGGTTCCGCGGGTTGTGGGTAGGGCTCGTTGTAGACCGTGAGGTAGTAGAAGACGTTCTCCGCATGCTCGCCGTACATACGGCGCAACCCGTCGCGGACGATGTGCGCGATTTCGTAGCCGAATGCAGGGTCGTAGGCCACGACGCCGGGGTTGGTCGAGGCGAGTAGCAACGAATGGCCATCTTGATGCTGCAGCCCCTCGCCATTCAGCGTGGTTCGCCCGGCGGTTGCCCCGAGCAGGAATCCACGCGTCATCTGGTCCATCGCCGCCCACAGTGAATCGGCCGTGCGCTGGAAGCCAAACATCGAGTAGAAGATGTAGACCGGAATCATCGCCTCGCCGTGCGTGGCGTAGGCCGAGCCAGCGGCGATGAACGACGCAGTCGAGCCCGCCTCGGTGATTCCCTCATGCAGGATCTGGCCGGTGGTGCTTTCCTTGTATGACAGGAAGAGGTCGCGGTCGACGGACAAGTACTGCTGACCCATCGGGTTGTAGATCTTCTGTGTCGGGAACATGGCATCCATGCCGAAGGTGCGTGCCTCATCCGGAATGATCGGCACCCAGCGCGCACCGATGTTCTCGTCCTTCAGAAGTTCCTTGAACAGCCGGACGAACGCCATCGTGGTGGCAACCGGTTGCTTACCGGAGCCACGCTTCACGACGTCATACACCTTGTCGCCGGGCAGTACGAGCGGCGTGGCCTTGACGGTACGAGCGGGTAGTCCGCCACCGAGCGCGGCACGGCGTTCCTTCAGGTACTCGATCGTTTCGTGGTCCTCGCCGGGGTGGTAGTACGGCGGAAGGTCGGGGTCAGCGAGGTCTGCGTCGGGAATGTCGAGATACAGCCGATCGCGGAAGTCCTTGAGGTCGTCAGCGGTGAGGTGCTTCATCTGGTGCGTGGAGTTGCGGCCTTCAAAGTGTGATCCCAGCGTCCAGCCCTTGATGGTCTTCGCGAGGATGACGGTCGGCTGACCCTTGTGAGCGACTGCTGCCGAGTAAGCGGCGTACAGCTTTTGATAATCGTGGCCACCGCGCTGCAGCGCCCAGATCTCATCATCGGTCCAGTCAGCCACAAGCTTCGCGGTGCGAGGATCGCGGCCAAAGAAGTTGTCGCGGATGAACTTGCCATCCTCGCTCTTGAAGGTCTGGTAGTCGCCGTCCTTAGTCTGGTTCATCAGTGCGACAAGTGCGCCGTCTTCGTCGGCGGCAAGCAGTGGATCCCAGCTGCGACCCCAGACCACCTTGATGACGTTCCAGCCGGCACCGCGGAAGACGGACTCCAGCTCCTGGATGATCTTGCCGTTACCGCGCACGGGACCGTCGAGCCGCTGAAGGTTGCAGTTGATGACGAACGTCAGGTTGTCGAGGTTCTCGCGGCTTGCCAGCCATAGCGCCCCGGTGGATTCCGGCTCGTCCATCTCGCCGTCACCGAGGAACGCCCACACATGTTGGTCGGAGGTGTCCTTGATGCCGCGCGCCTGCAGATAGCGATTGAAGCGTGCCTGGTAGATCGAGTTGATCGGCCCGAGGCCCATCGACACGGTGGGGAAGCGCCAGAAGTCGGGCATGAGACGCGGGTGCGGGTAGCTCGGAAGCCCGCCGCCGGGATGGCTGAGCTCCTGCCGGAACCCATCAAGCTGGTTGTCTGTGAGTCGACCCTCGAGGTAAGCACGTGAGTATGCGCCGGGCGAGGCATGGCCCTGCCAGAAGATCTGGTCACCACCACCGGGGGCATTCGGCCCACGGAAGAAGTGGTTCATCCCAACTTCGTATAGCGATGCGGAGGACGCGTAACTTGAAATGTGGCCACCAACGCCGACTCCGGGTCGTTGCGCCCGGTGAACCATGATCGCCGCGTTCCACCGCACGTAAGCGCGGATGCGGCGCTCGATGAACTCGTTGCCGGGGAACTCGGGTTCGTTCTCGGGCGCGATGGTGTTCAGGTAGTCCGTCTGACGAACATCGGGCACCCCGATTTCGCGCTCGGCGGCGAGGCGCTGGAGTTCAAGCATGAGGTAACGAGCGCGCGTTGGCCCCGCCGAGTCGATGACGCTGCTGAGCGAATCGCGCCATTCGGCAGTTTCGGTGGGATCGGAATCGAAGTACTGGCTGGGCAGGCGGCTGCTGGAGTCATGCTCGGGTTGCGCCATCTTTGCTCCAAGTCGTTGGTACTAGTCCAATCGAACCCTGCCGTGGGTTGCTTGGCAATAGATGCCACTCATTCGTGGGTCTTCGCGAAACATTCGGTGAATTTGGCGCCCTGATTGGCCGATCTCACCGAATGGCGTCGATTTCGCCGGAAAGAGCGCTACTTCGATCGTGCTGCGCGGGGCGACACCAGGCGGGTGCCCTGCCAGTCACCTGCCGCGTTGACGGTGCTGGTCTGTTGGAATCCGGCGGTCGGTGCGGCCTCGGCGATGTCGGCGGGTTCGACGTGGCCGTCGCGTCCAGCCTTCGGGGTGAGCAGCCAGATCACGCCGTGATCTGCCAGGGGAGTGATGGCATCAACGAGTGCATCGACGAGATCGCCATCGTCATCGCGGAACCACAGCAGCACAACGTCAACGACCTCATCGGTGTCTTCGTCGAGCAGTTCCGCGCCGGTGGCAGCCACGATTCCCGCTCGCAGCGCCTCGTCGCAGTCATCGTCATAGCCCAGTTCCTGGACCAACTGGCCGTTTTCAATACCGGCCAGGGGATTCCCGCTCACCAATTCCTCCGTTACGTCTTGGGTACTACTGGACAACCTCGTGGGTGTAGTTCATCTGACTAGCGCCCCGCACGCAACCACAAACGGGTCGTTCGGTAAAGATAGGTGCGAAAGTTGCGGCCGGCAGGTGCCTGTCGCGGCGTGTTGAGCAGAATCCGATCCCGAACACCGAGGAGATGCAGTGGCAGTTGACGTGGGCGAATTGGCCCCAGATTTCGAATTGAAGAACCAGTTCGGCGAAACAATCAAGCTCAGCGATTTTCGCGGCGAAAAGAACGTAGTCCTCATCTTCTACCCGAAGGCTTTCACCGGACTATGTACCGCGGAACTTTGCGCCATTCGTGATGACAAGCAGGACTTCGTCAGCGACGACGTTGTGACCTTCGGGATCTCGTGCGATTCAGATGCGGCATTGAAGGTGTTCGCCGAGCAGGAGAACTACGACTACGACCTGCTGTCGGACTACTGGCCGCACGGTGGCGTCGCTCGATCGTTCGGAGCGTTCCTCGAGGACAAGGGCTTTGCTACCCGTGCCACTTTTGTGATCGACAAGGACGGCGTTGTGCGCTGGAAGGTCATCAACGGACCCGGCGATACCCGATCCAACGATGACTACCGTGAGGCGCTCGCAGCGCTCTAGTACATCCAATCGCGGGCTCTCGAGCAGACTTGATGCTCCGAGATGGTCGAGACTCGCGGTGTGAAGAACCAAGCTGGCCAGCACGGCGAGGAGCCAGCAGCGCGATCTACATTCGCGTTGCTGCGCACGAACCCTCGCCTGCTGGCCTTCATGGTTTCTCAGGGACTCGCGGCGATCGCGCTCGGTGCGCTATTGGTCGCCCGCATCGAGTTCGCGACGCAAGCTTTTGGCAACGAAGTTGGTATCGGCACCCTGGCCGTGTCGTTCGCAGTTGCCGCCGCCGTGATCTCCATTCCAGCAGGGATGTTGGTTGACCGCGCGAACCCTCGGGTGGTCTTACTGAT
>Ga0075156_10001107_pt1 | contig 14473 bp, 14 predicted proteins | sample JI81AbrownDNA_FD_70966 | JGI IMG/M metagenome (GOLD analysis project Ga0075156, IMG submission 70966) | Wastewater effluent complex algal communities from Wisconsin, to seasonally profile nutrient transformation and Carbon sequestration -... | ecosystem: Engineered > WWTP > Effluent > Algae...
CGGCGGCAAGACACATGGTGCGTCTTTTCGTCGCGGTGTGACAGGCATCTTCGACGGCGATGGCCCGGACGCGGAGTTCAGCAAGAAATCCGGTCTTCACGTGGTTGGGACCGTGCCCAGGCGGCGGACCGGAACGCGAATTCGCTGGTGGCCGGATCCTCAGGTCTTTACCTCGGACACTGAGATCTCCTACGACAAGTTGATCGCACGCGCGAAGCAGACTGCGTTCCTGGTTCCTTCCCTCACCATCACCGTGAAGGACCTGCGCACCGACGATCCGCGCGAAGAGTCATTTCATTTCACTGGCGGCATCACCGAATTCGCCGACAGCCTGTCGTCGGGAGAGCCGGTCACCAATGTCATCAGGCTCACTGGGCTCGGCCATTTTCATGAGACCGTGCCCGTGTTGGACGCCAAGGGCCACATGCATTCTCAGGAAGTTGAACGCGAACTCGGTGTCGATATCGCGCTGCGCTGGAACGACAACTACGACACGACGGTTAAGTCGTTTGTGAACGTCATTGCCACGCCTAGCGGTGGCACGCATGTCACCGGATTCGACCGTTCGATCACCAAGGTCCTCAACGAGCAGTTGCGGGCAGCGAAGATCCTCAAAGCGAGTGAGGACAACGTGATCAAAGATGACGTCTTGGAGGGAATGACTGCTGTCATTACTGTCCGGGTACCGGAACCACAGTTCGAAGGCCAGACCAAGGAGGTCCTCGGTACCCCTGCAGCATCGCGAATTGTTGCCAGCGTTGTCACCAAGCAACTCGGGGCTTGGTTCTCAACGCCGCCGCGTGGTTCGAAGGCGTACGCGCGAGCAGCGCTGGACAAGGTTGCCAACGCTTCGCGCGTGAGGCTGGCCGCTCGGCAGCAGCGCGACGTTGCTCGGCGAAAGACGGCCCTGGAGTCTTCAGCGTTGCCGGCAAAGCTCGTGGACTGCCGTAGCGGCAGCAATCAGGACAGCGAGTTGTTCATCGTCGAGGGCGATTCTGCACTTGGCACCGCCAAGCTCGCACGGAACTCAGCGACGCAGGCCCTTCTGCCGATCCGCGGCAAGATTCTGAACGTTCAGAAGGCCGGCGTTGCCGACATGCTGAAGAACGCTGAATGTGCCGCGATCATCCAGGTGATAGGTGCCGGCTCGGGGCGCACGTTTGACCTCGAGGCTGTTCGCTACGGGAAAATTATCTTGATGGCGGATGCCGATGTCGACGGCGCGCACATTCGCTGCCTCCTGCTCACGTTGGTGCATCGCTACATGCGGCCACTACTTGAGGCGGGTCGGGTATTCGCCGCTGTCCCGCCATTGCATCGGATTGAGGTCAGCGGGCGCGGAGGCAAGGCTGGAGAGGTGATCTACACCTACAGCGACGACGAGATGCGCCAGACCGTGGCACGGCTTCGAGATGAAGGGCGAAACGTCAAGGATCCAGTGCAGCGCTTCAAGGGTCTCGGCGAGATGGATTCCAAGCAACTGCGTGAGACGACGATGGACCCGAAGGCACGACTGCTTCGCAGGGTCACCGCCACGGATGTTGAGGCCGCGACCGCCGTCTTCGATCTACTGATGGGAAGCGAGGTTGCGCCCCGCAAGGACTTCATCGTGGCTGGCGCTGCCGACCTCGACCGAGATCGGATCGATGTCTAGAAGTCCTGCGGGTTGAGGCTTCCGGTCTTGACGTCGTAGATCGCTCCGCCGACGATGAGGTCGTCAGGGAGGAACGGGTAAGCCCGGACGCGGGTGACATCGCGCTCAAGCGCATCGCGTTGATCGGGCACAACACGGACTTCGATGCTGCGAATGTCTACGCCGAAATCGTTGGCGATGGTTTCGTGAATCTGATCTTCGGTGGCGCTGGCCATCTTGCAGTCCGTGTGCGGCATGATCAGCACTCGCTTTACGTTGAGCAGATAGCTCGCCAGGACCAGCGTACGGAGCACGTCGTCTGTGACCCGCGCTCCGGCATTACGAAGGATCTTGACATCGCCTTCCTCCATTCCGAGGACGGCTAGCGGGTTGATTCGCGAGTCCATGCAGGTCACCACAGCGAGTTCTTTCGCTGCACGTCCCGTCAGGTGACTGTCCTGAAAGTCCTTCACGTACTCGTGATTTGCGTTGATGACGTCGGCGAAAGCGGCGTCGGGGAAGTGCGGATCAACCTGGCGGAAGTGGGCGCGTTGTTCGGTCACAGGCCAACTCTAAGACACGCCAACTTATCGCTGAGATACCTAGGCAGTGATGACACGCAGATCAGCCTGCTGATTCTCCGGATGAGTGTCCCGGGAAGACGCCGTGGCTTGGGTCAACGAGGGGAGCCGCATTGTTGACGGCCGTTGCTGCTTCGCCGAAGCCAACCGAGATCAGCGGAACCTTGCCTGGATACGTTGTGATGTCTCCGGCCGCGTAGACCCGTTCGTGGTTGGTACGCATGGTCGTATCGACGAGCAGGTGTCGCTTCTCGAGATCCAAGCCCCAATCAGCCAGCGGCCCAATGTTGGCTATGAATCCAAGCGCCGCGACAACTGTGTCGGCTGGGAGCGACTCGACCGCACCGTCTGCCTTGTAGGTCACGTCGATCTCTGTGATTCCGTCGGCGCCGCGAGCATCACTAATCTCGGCAGAGGTGATGAGGCGGACACCGGCGTCACGGACCTTCTCGACCATTGAGCCATGCGCTCGGAATTGATCACGACGGTGAACAAGAGTTACTGACTTCGCAATCGGCTGCAGTGCCCATGCCCAGTCGAATGCGGAGTCACCGCCACCGATGATGACGACGTCCTTGCCTGTGTGTTCGGCAAGTTGTGGAACGAAGTAGACGACGCCACGGCCTACCCACTCTTCGCCGATCGGGATGGGCCGTGGCTTAAAGGAGCCGATCCCAGAGGTGATCACGATGGCTTTGGCGCGAACCGTTGTGTCAGCGTCGGTAGTGACGGTGACACCGGATTCGTCGTCGGTCAGAACGACGGCTTGTTCGCCGAGAAAATAGGTCGGCTTGAATTGATTCGCTTGCTCAAGGAGGCCATCAACGAGCGCTCGACCCTTGATCGTGGGGAATCCTGCAACATCGAAGATGTCCTTTTCCGGGTACATGGCCGTGATCTGGCCACCCGGTTCAGGCAATGCATCAATAACAGCCACGTTGAAGCCTCGGAATCCCGCGTAATACGCGGCGTAGAGGCCGGTCGGTCCGGCGCCAATGATCAGCATGTCGCACTCATGAGAAGACACGACTGACACGTTATCCCGAAGTTCGCCCATGCCGACGCAAACTCGGCGGGGAGTCGCGCCATCGGGTGCCACAAATCTCGAAAATCCCTAGGTGGGTTCGTTTCCTGGCTTCCACTTGATGCCGCATCCCATCGCCGGTTTGTGTGGCTCGGCGACCGGCTGACCGGCGAGCACGGCCGTCAAAGCGGTGCGCAACAGGTCTCCCGTCAAAGGCTGATCGTTCTTAGGCGTCGAGTCGTCGAATGCACCCCGGTAGGCGAGCAGCCCATTAGCGTTGTAGAGAAAGAAATCGGGAGTGCAGGCTGCGTGAAATGTCCTCGCCGCAGTTTGGTCCGAATCAACGAGGTACGGGAACGTCCACCCTGCCCGTTCACGCTGGGCCCGCAGGCCTGCCACGTCGTCATCTGGGTATTGGTTCACGTCGTTGGAACTGATAGCCAAGGTAGCGAGCGACGCGGAGGGAAATTCGCCGATGAGTGCCCCGAGTGCGCGCTCGACGTGGCGGACGTACGGGCAGTGATTGGCAGACCAAAGAACAAGAAGGCAGCCTGTTCCCCGCAGTTGCTGCAGGCTCACTTGATTCCCGTCGAGGTCAGGAAGAGACAAGTCGAAGAGCGGCGTACCCAACGGAACGTGAAACGCGCTTGAGAGAACAGCCATGACGGCACGGTAGCCCGACTGACGGTCCGGTGCGTTACGCAGCCCATGCGCACCGCAACGAGGCCCCGATACCTACAGGGATAGCCAGATGCATTTCCTCGTGGGTGAGGACATGCGTGTAGGCATCTTGGTTGTTCGTTACGTGGCCATCCGTCATGTGTGCCTCGATTCCTGCCTGTAACCCGCCAGAGTCAAACGCGAAGTCCTTGAGTTCGCGTTACACGTCTCCCCGGTTGATCCCTTTCATCTAGGTGCGATGGTTGGGAAACGTTTGCTGAACCTTTGAAATCCGACTGAAAGAACAAGGGCAGTTCGTGTTAGAGCAGATTGGATTTGCGCTCGTACGTCAAGTTCCCGTGTGAACTGCATTCCGCCGACCCAACCTGAGTAAGAGAGAAAAGTCCCTGACAGTTGTTGGGTGTACTGATGTCAGAGCAACTCAAGGGCACCAGGCGAATTCGGCCGATCGAAGTGTCAGAGGTCTTGCGCATCGATTTGTGCGAACAGAGCGACCAGACTCCACTCAATTCGGGGTACCTCACGGACGAAATCTTGAATCTCTGGCGCCAACTGCTTGTGATGTGGGCGACGAATCCGTCGCCGCAGTCCGGTCAAAGAAGCCGTCAACGCATCCGAATTGTTCGGACCCGCTTAAACGCCAAGTAGTCGCCGACCGCCGGTGCGTACCAGGTCACGATGACTCGAGCAGGTCGGCCGTTACCGATCAAGACAAGTTTGCCACGCGGGCAATACACGTAGCCGCGACCGTAACGAGCCAGCGATCGCGGTGCACGCAGCTTCTTACCGGTCTGACATTTCAACTCGTAGCCCCTCACATCACCACGGGTTAGGTTCACTGCGGCCCTTGTCCCGACGACCTGTCCAGCTGTCGTTTGGCAGGCCGCCTTCGTAAGGATCACCGCTGACTTGCCATTTGGCACCGACGAATTAGCACAGCCAGGGGGTACCAGCGCTTGGGTGTTCGAACCACCGGACACCGTGAGCGTAAACACCTGATTCGCCTCCGGATCGATTCCATTCCTGGCACTGATCGTTGTGGTGAATGTGCCGGCCTGCGTTGGGGTGCCCGAGATCGTCGCCGACGACCCGGATGAGTACATCAACGACACTCCGTCGGGCAAGCCTGTCTGCTGACCTGATGGCACTTCGGTGATGCTAGTAACAGTCGGCGCAGCTGTGGTGGTGACGGCAAATGGATCCATGGCAGATCCCTGGGTTGCCGTTGTGGCATCTGCCGATGTGATCGTCGGGGCGCTCACCTGACTCCACTGGGCATAAAGCGTAGCGTTAGCGTTCTCCGGCGTTCGCGCATTGAACGGGTATTCCGCCTCATTTGCGTAGGCAGTGCCACTGCTTGGAGCCGTTTTCCACCCATCGAATTGGTAGCCGCTGCGGGTGAAAGTATTCGCCGTCAAGGCTGCTGGCCTGATGCTGGACTGCGGGTCCATGGAGCCTACGCCCCCATTTGGATCGAAAGAGACTGTCGCGTTTTGTTCCGCACCAATCGAGAACGCATTCCCGGGTGAACCACCATCACTACGGATGACACCACGTTGATCAGTCCCGTCAGCGCCGAGAATTGTGGTCCCGGTCGCGTTCGGGATCGCGTCGGCCAGGATCGAACCATCCAACAAGGCCATGGTCTTTGTTGGACCACCATTGCTACGGAGCGAATCGAGATGTAGGTCATCCCACGTTCCCGTCACCGGGTTAGCGCTACTCTGAATCCCGCATGATGCGTCGCCCGTGGTGGTCGCGTTGTAGGTTGAGGCCACTTTCAACGTCATTAGCGCGCAAGCACCGCCAGATTCATTGGCAACGACCGACCCCTTCAGGGTGAGCTGCTGGTTACCGCCGTTCAGGTCTCGTCCGGATGGAGTACCAGCGTCTACGACATTGTTGGCCACTGTCGAGAAGTTCAAATTCAGGCCGTTCACGACAACGATTCCGGCGCTCGCGTTGGATGTAGCGGAAGCGGAGTTGTTTGTGACGGTGGAGTTAGTCACCGTCAGAACGTCCGGCCCATTTACGGCACCTCCTACATTCGCTCCCTGCCCGATATTGGCGGTCACAGTCGTATTCTCAATAACCGACTCGCCCCCCAGTGTGACGCCCGAACCATCTGCGGCGTAATCGGCGTTTACTACGTTGCCCTTGATCGTTGAATCCGTGATCGTTCCGGGGGATGCGAGCACTCCTCCGCCGTAGGCGCTAGCCGAATCACCCTCAGCGACTGCGGCGTTTTCGATAATCTGCGAGTCAGTCATGTTCAGTGACGCTGTGTTGACGAAGATTCCACCCCCTCGAGCATCGCCAAGTCCGGTATTGCGGGCTTCGTTGTTTGCAAAAGTGCTGCTGATTACCGTCAGATTGCCTGACGTATAGATCCCGCCGCCGGCAGCATCATCTGACGCGGACCGGGTCACCGAGTTACTGCTGACGAGACTGCTAGAGATACTTGTAGTCCCGTGCGCGTAAATTCCACCGCCCACCGTGGGAGAAGTGTTGGACTGTATGCCGGAATCCTCGATGACCAGGCTGCCATTGGTCAGGATTCCGCCACCACCGTCATTGTCGGCAGCACCACCTGTGATCGTTAGGTTTTGAACGGTGAGTTGAGCTGGTGAACCCGACGTCATATGGACTGCCCTACTGAGTGTGGCTGCGTCGATTGTCGTATCAGTCCGGCCCTCGCCACGAAGTCCGAGTGGCTTCTCACCTTCCCACGCTAGTTCCTGACCTGCCAGGGTGACTCCGGTCGTGAACTGGACGATGGCATCTGTGCACTCGTCGTCGCCCGAAGCCGCACCCAACTGATCTTGTAATCCGGCCGCGTCGGTGAACTCACGACCAGTTGGGTCGGAGGCAACCTGGTTCAACGTACAGGTACCAGGGTCGGCAGAAGCAGCCGTTTGCTGCGTGCCAATAAGCCCGGCACACACCACCACTGCGACAGTGATTCTCGCGGTCTTCCCAAGACGCATCCGACAACCCTCCAGGCGGAGCGCACGCGGCACTCACTTACAGCCGACTACCCGTAGAAATCTACCCCGAGCGAGTCACTGAATGAGCACTTTCGCCTTACCTAAGCGTCAGCCCCATCCGTTCGTTTGCTCTCGGCGAGGATCATGCGCGACGACGGCCTCAAGGGTGCCGTTCGAGGTAACACTCACAGAACAAGGAACCCGAGCAAAGACTGGCTGCGGGCTGTTGACTGGTTGAATCGTGACTTCACCTACCCGTGTGGAACCGGGTATGGATGGGTGATCTCACGGCCCTATATGGGACGGGTTCGTCATCGACGTGCAATCCGAATGATGCTCGGCGGCTTGGCGCTGTGCGCCATCTCCACGAGCTGCTCATCTCAGAAGGCCACACTGCTTCCCTCAATGCCACGTGGGCGCAGTCGATCGGTGCCTATGGAGTGGGCCCCGGTCAATTTGCCAGTCCCCTCTCCGTGGCGGCAAACACAAATACAGTCGTCATCACGGACGAGTTCACGAGTCGTGTCCAAACGTTCTCTCCCAACGGCACCTTTGCCAGGGTTGGGATGATTTCGGAACTGGCGCGGGTCAAATGTAGGTGCCCCAGAGGGTTCCGGTCCGGACAACTTGCTGTATCCAACGGGCGTGGCAGTAACTGGTGACGGCGCCATCTACGTGACTGACAGCGGGAACCATCGCGTTCAGAGGATTTCCGCGAATGGACAGATTGATCCGAAGTTTTCGGCAGCCCAGGCATCGGCGTGACTCGACTTTCCGCAAGGAATCGCGCTGGGTCCCGGCGGCGACATTTGGGTGACCGATTCAGCGAAGTCGAAGATCTTTCAACTCTCATCAACTGGCGAGGTCAAGAGCCAATTTGGGGAACGCGGCGAGAATCCGGGGCAGGTCAAATCGCCGCAAGGGATTGCAGTTGATTCCGGGGGCCGCGTCTACGTTTCAGATACCGCCAACGAGTGCATGGATGCCTTCGACTCACGAGGTTCGCTCCTCGGCGTCTGGAATGGACAAGGCGCACAGGCGCCGCACGTGTTCAAGGCGCCATCTGGCTTAGCTCTCGTTGAAAGTGGGTCTGACGTACGGCTTTACGTCCCTGACACTGGCAATTCCGCGATTGACTTTCTAGAGGTGAAGTGGTGACTCGTCTCCGAAATGTCGCTTTGACAATCGCACTCGGCGTGCTTCTCGTGAGCGTGGGTTTGATTTCACCACTGCGAGCATCGACGCCCGCCGCTCCGCTGGGCGCAACAACTTGCCAGGAATCGGGCACGTCTTCGTCATCATGATCGAGAACAAGTCGTACAAGGAGGTGTTTGGATCGCATGCGTCCTCTGATTCGGCGGACAACTACTTGCAGAAGACACTCCCTGCGCAAGGCGCGCTTTTGCAGAACTACTTCGGCACTAGCCATTACAGCCATAGCAACTACGTGACATTGGTGAGCGGTCAGCCACCGAATGCGTACAACCAGACGGACTGCCCGTACTTCCGAAACTTCAATCCCACCGAAGTTGATTCTGAAGGGGTAGCGCATGGGATCGGTTGCGTTTTCCCGCGGACGGTGAAGTCGGTGGGCGATCAGCCAAGCGCGTCTGGTAAGTCGTGGAAGGCATGCGCCGAAAGCATGGACAGCTACAACGGTCCGGGACTGTCTCCTGGACCGGGTTGCCGGTACCCGCCAACGAATGCCTACGACCCGACATATTCGGACGATTGGAACTTTGTCACCCGTCACGTTCCATTCCTGTACTTCAAGGCAACGACTGAGTCCGCCAAGTGCAAGTCGTTGGTGGTCGATGACTCGAAGCTTGCGGGTGATCTGGCCAACGAGAAGACGACGCCGAACCTGTCGTTCATCGTTCCCAATACCTGCAGCGATGGGCACGATGCGACCTGTGTTGATGGGTCGGTTGGCGGGTTGACTGCAATCAACAAATACCACGAGACAGCCGTTCCGAAAATCACTGAATCCGCTGCCTTCAAACAGGACGGGCTCCTGCTGATCCTCTTCGATGAAGCCGAGTTTGACGGTCCTGACGAGACTGCCGCTGCCTGCTGCAGCACCCCTCTTGGCCCCAACTCAGTCTCACTCGGTGGTCCGGTTCCCGGCCCTGGCGGTGGACGGACGGGTGCCGTTGCAATCTCACCGTTCATCAAGCCGGGCACAGTCAGCACGACTGACTACAACCACTACAGCTCACTGAGGACAATCGAAGACACATTCGGCCTTCAGCATCTCGGTTAGGAAGCTCGAAGTGAGGTCCGTGCATTCGGCGATGACGTCTTTGCGTTGCCGAAGCCGTAGAAGACCCGAACCGCTGCGCCGGCTAACCCAATCGTGGGCGAAGGACCAATGTGCTCTTGTCACGGACGAGTCGCAGCGTCAACAATCGGCCTATGGGCTTCTTTCAGAAACTGACCGGTGGGGCAGACACCCAGTTGCTGCAAACCGGCATCCCAGGTCGTGGCGTCATTCTGGCTGTTCAGCCGGGCGGCACGACGCTGCAGATCGCGAACGGGCTGACTGAACGCGCCTGCACGTTCACGGTCGAGGTGACGCTGGACAACACCCCTGCGTACCAGGCGAGTTGTAAGCAGCGGGTTCAAGAGGTGTACATCCCGCAGTTTGTCCCCGGTGCAACGGTTGTGGCTGTTCGGGTGGACCCGCAGGATCTGTCGCGAATCGTGCTGGACTTCAACAACCCGCCGCCGACGGTCACGGTCGCCAACCAGCCTGGCCAGGAATCCGCCGCAGATATCCTCGCCACCGGCATTCCGGCGCGCGCGGTCATTGTGCAAACGCAGCCGTTGGGCATGCAGAACGCTGCGGGCGTGGACATGCATGCTTTCGTGCTCACCGTGATACCCACCGGCGCGCAGCCCTATCAGGTGCAGGTTGGCAATCCGACGCCTCCTGAAGCCCTGCCCTTCCTCTTTCCCGGGTCAAATGTTCCGGTCAAGGTGAGCGCTCAGAATGCGTCGTCTGTTGTGGTGGATTGGCAGGCAGCGCTGAATCCGCCGCCGGCGTGATGGCAACTCCAACGAGTTACGTCTGACTCAATTGTTCCTGCAATCTTGCGTTTCCGCGTAGCCTGAATCAAGCACAAGAATGCGAAATTCGAACTGGGGTGGCGTTGTCGGTATGTCTAGGCGGGTGGGGTTGGTTGCGGGCGTCGCCGCAGCGGGCGTCGGCGTTGCCGCTTGTGCCGCGCTGTACCTCGGCCCACTGCGCCAATCGGTAGCCGGAGCAGGAACGAGCGCTGCGCCGTCCGCTGACTCAACCACGGCTGCCTCCACTGCAGCATCGCGGCTCACGCCACCAGTACCTGCACCGCAGACGTCGACTCCTGCGGCAGCCCCGCCACAGCGACAAGCGGCCGCCGCTACGACCCCAGTGCGCCCTTCGCAAGCTACCGCCTACCTGACTGTTCCAGGCGCTGGCATCTCCCACTTGAAGATCGTGACGTATTCCGGTGAACCCGACAATGCGCGTGGAACTGAGATCAATGACAGCGGCCTTGTTGGAGCACCCCGCGGAAGTTGGGGTGGAGTCGCTCCTGGCGAGATCGGCAATCTGCTCCTCACTGCGCACCGAACGAGTGCAGGGGCGCCGATGCTCGAAGTGCCGAACTTGCGCCCGGGCGCGAAGATCTTTATCGACCAGGGTGCCACCCGCTTCGAGTACAGGGTTAGCTCGAAGACAATGATCAATTTCCGCGACGCATCCTCGCGGGCCCTGCAGACTGCAGCCGTTCCTGGATCGCCGGGAAAGACCGCGACCAAACCCGCGGTTGTGCTGTCCACGTGTGCAACGCCAGAGGACAACGCCGCGGGCAACTACTGGCGCGACGTTCATGGCAACCCAACCCATCGCATCGCCGTATTTGGGTTCTTGCAGTCCGTCACAGCTCGCAGTTGAGCGAGGCATTTGGCAGTGTCAGTCACCGCAATACCGATGGATCTGGCACGCTGTCCCGGTGCAGATCTGCGTCGACCAAGTCAGCGAAACTCTAGGCGCGGGCCCACTCACCGGTTCAACTAAGGGCGTGGCTCGATGAAGCTCGCGCAGGCGGGTCTGCTTGCCCTCGCCGTCGGCCTGGTCCTCGGCCTGATCGGGCGGCAGTTACTACGTTCGCGAATTCGTTTGACGATCGCAGAAGCAACGTTGTGCGGCATCGTCGGAGCGATCATCGGCGGAGGCATCGCTGGCCTACTACTGGGCCGTCCCGATGACCCATACCCGTTGGCCACTGCCTTCGGCGCTGTCATCGGAACGGTCGTCGTGTTGCTCGTCGTGGACCGTTACGCGTGGTTTCGGCGGCGGCCATCTGAAGGCGTGCGCGAACTTGTCGCCGCCGGTGAATCTGCGCGTGTTGAGTTCAAGTCGTCTGCGCGCTACAACCTCCACTCCAAGCAGCGAGACGAGAAGATCGAGCTCGTCATCTCCAAGACCGTCGCTGCCTTCGCGAACTCCGACGGCGGGGTCCTGCTCATCGGTGTCGATGACGACGGCCAAGCGATTGGCTTGGCGAATGATCTGCAATTTATGAAGCAGCCAGACCTCGATCGATATGAACTCTGGTTGCGTGACTGGCTAGGCGCGACGATCGGCGTTGTTGCCACCACTGACGTGCAGATTGGTTTCGAAAAGGTTGACGGTGAAGATGTCTGCGTTGTGCGGGTTCCCGCGTCAACCCGCCCGGTTGTGGTCACGTCGGGCAAGGACAAACGTCGGGCCCTGTTCGTGCGAGCCGGTAACTCGACCCGCGAACTTCAGATCGATGAGGCGCTGGCATACGCCGCCAACCGATGGCGGAGTCGCTCGCTACGGCGAGCACTTCGATAGTCCTAAGACGACACGTCCACGGATGCTCGCGGAACTGATGCCTTAAATTCGACCGTCACTTCGTCGCTTACCCGAAGTGCGCCGACCATGAGCGAGTAGGGCTTAATGCCGAAGTCAGATTGGATCACCGTGGTCTGGGCTGAAAGTGCCCAGCCATCGTCGGTCTCGGTTACGGCAATATGAGTTGGTTTTGGAGAACTCACGCCGTTGATGGTGAGAACGCCTCGCAGATCAAATCCATCGTCAGTCGCATCGCAGGCGTCAACTTCGTACCGAACTCGCGGGTGCGCCTCGGCGTGAAGACTCTTGAGAGCGTTGCGCTTGATGGCAGCCTTGTCGACCGGTGTCACTGGCGTAACACCGCCATCGCCGGAGAGCACCTGAAGTGACGGCAGGATGGCGGTCAGTTCGAAGGAGAGGGGTCGGGCGCCATCAAGTTGGACGGTGGCTTCCCACTGCCCGACCGCGAGAGTGAGCCGGTGACCCATACGCGAGGCACGACCTTCAACTCCAGTTCGCACAGACAGGGATCCGGCAGTTTGGTCAAGATGAAGAGTTCCCATGCCCCAACGCTACTCGCGTTGAGCCTAGCGACAACGATTCGGTGGGAATTGCCGCATTATGCGCCAATCCCACCGAATCGTTGACTTTGTGTGAGTTACGAGTGACCTACTGGCAGGTCCACGGGCTCCAGCCACGTGCCTTGTACGTCTTGTACATGATCAAATCCTGTGCCCAGGCCGGTGCCTTGTTGGCCGTGCGGCCGTACTTTCCACCGCCGTTGCTCAACCACGTACTGCGATCGAATTGGTAGGCACCGTAGTAGCCGCTGCTGTCGATCGATTTGTAGTTGCCGCCGCTCTCGCATTTGCGGATGCGCTTGGCCTTTGTGGTGCTTGCGAGTTTGCGAGCCTTGACCAAGTCGCGCAAGGTCTTCTTGCTGAGGTTGTACTTAATGATGCTTCGCTCCGAGATGGGCAGCGGGTGAACCCCGTACTTCTGAATTGTTTCTGCCCGGATTTGAGCGGCAGTTAGCGGCACAGCGGCCGGTGCGATCTGCGCTGCGGCACCTGGCGTCGACTCAGTTCCTGCCGCCGAAGCGGTGTCACTAAGTGCAGTCGCCCCGACTGCGACGGCTCCGGTGAAGCATAGGGCGGTTGCGCCCATGGCAATACGACGTGAGTTTTTTCGAATCACAGTGATCCTGGTGGTTCCATGACAGCGCACAGCACCGCGAGGATGGCGTGCTGCTGTCGATGAGCGTGTGGGGGTCGTTGCGTCGGCGGGTTCTGGTCACCCGTGCCGCGCTCGCCACGACCGACTCGAGACCATGGCCGGGCGGCTAACGCTTGCCACCTAGCGATCCCGCACCCACTTTGGATGCCATGGAGCCGGTTTTCCCACCAGGCCATGGGGAATGTTGGCCACGGTAGGTCCGCACGCACTTAGTGCTCACTGGTTTGTGAACACGAAGCTATTTCGCGTTGTCTTCGACCGTAAGTGCCTGCGAATTCAGCACTTTGCAGGCGGGGTCAATAACGTGGCGTTGCTCACAAGATGGTTGTTTTGAAGACACGTCCGATCTTGGGCGTCCCGCCGCAGGATTCCAACCGAGGGAAATCAAGATCAACTAAGGTGACGTCAACGAGCGTCCGACGGCCGCCAGGCGTGAGAACCTCAAAGGTTTGATCGTCGATCTCGATGACATCCGTATCTGCGATGCCGACGAGGTGCAGCGCGCCGCGAACGGCGAGGTCCGCTGCCTGGGCTGGACCGGTCAAAGCGCTGCGACCACGCGCGGTGCCAATCGGAACGGTTTCCGGTGAGGTCATGGCCCCGTCGAGGACTGCTGCTGCTGTGGAGTGATCGAGGCGCCCATGAACCCAGCCGTGGGGGAGTTGTACCGCCGTCGGGGCAAATCGGTGCCCGCCTAGATGCGAGGTCTCCCACACCGCTTGCGCATAGTTCGGATTCGAAGCCAATCCTGCTGCGAGTGGGCGGCCGTACATCGCGCAGCACAAGTCACGTTTCGAATGGGTGCAGACCAGCAGTAGCGGCCTGTTGTGGGGGACTGCCCGTGGCCACGCAGTTGCGAGGTCCCCGCGCGACAAGGCAGCGAAGTCGATTGTGAGGAGTTCCCGGGCATCCTCGATCGCAGCCGAGACCAAGCCCTCGCGGCCCGGGATGCTCGAGGCGAGGAAGACCTGTCGGCGTGTGGTGTGCCGATGCCGATCTGCGTGTCGACCGACAGGTCGAATCAGTGCTGGGCGGATCGCGGTATCCGCAATTGCAGCTAGGAGTTGATCAGCAATTTCGCGCGGGAAGTGACTCTGGCGTAGCGCGTCGTGTCCGAACGGGCCGTGCTGTTCGATCGCCAGCCAGGCGCGGGCAAGGGGCGCAGTTCCGGCCAGCGGTTCTGCGGCTAGGCGCGAAGTCGCCGAGCACATTGACGCCTCGGCAGTTGCCACTAGTGGGAGCCGCCAATCGCGGCGATCGTGGTCTTGATCTTGTCCCCTGATCCATCCCGAGCCTTGAGTTCTGTGTCGAGAGTGATTGGCTTTCCGGCGGCCGTTTCGGCGCGCACGGGTGACTGACCCGCCCAGGCCAACAACAGTGCATCCTCACCTTTCGCCAGTCGATGGCATCGGACTCCGCCGGTGCCACGTCCCTTTGCGGGAAACTCGGTGAAGGCCGAGACCTTGA
>Ga0075156_10001108_pt1 | contig 14470 bp, 10 predicted proteins | sample JI81AbrownDNA_FD_70966 | JGI IMG/M metagenome (GOLD analysis project Ga0075156, IMG submission 70966) | Wastewater effluent complex algal communities from Wisconsin, to seasonally profile nutrient transformation and Carbon sequestration -... | ecosystem: Engineered > WWTP > Effluent > Algae...
ACAACTCTTACATCAGCTAGCGCCTCCGCGAATAGAAGTACCCAGTGGCTCCAAAATACCATTGCGTTATTTTCCCAATGGCAACACGCCTGTTTTGGCCGTGAGGCTTCAAGAAGTGTTTGGAATGGACGACACGCCCACTGTTAACGCAGGCAAAACGAAATTGGTCCTACACCTGCTTTCACCCGGCTATAAACCCGTACAAGTTACCTCCGACTTAAAAAGTTTCTGGAACAATTTATATCACGAAGTAAAGAGCGAACTCAAAAGAAGATATCCCAAACATGCATGGCCTGAAGATCCATGGACTGCTCAAGCGGTGGCGAAAGGAAAAAGCACTAAATATTAGTCAAATCGGACAGTTGATAATACATCCGTATTTGAAAGATGGCCATTTGTAAAGCCAAACCGGATTTTTACATGAGTAATTTGTCTTTTTCATAAAATTGGTTACATTCGTTTAGTCAAATTTTAGATTGCCTATTATGAGAAAAATAATCTTCCTCCTTCTCGCCTTACCAAAGTTAACATGGAGTCAGACTCCCTATTTATTAAAAGATATCACGCCCGGTAGCGGCTCCAGCACCTTCAGTGCCTTTCACGTTTTGCCCAACAACCGTGTGTTGTTTGGAGTTGGAGCTTCTTCACCCAGTGTATTTGGCTTGTGGTCAACTGATGGAACTACTGCAGGCACGTATAGGATACGGCCTGGTCAAGTAGGCGGATTGTATGAGTATTACAATTCTAAAGTCTATTTCAGCACAACCAATGCGGGTTATGCCTTGTGGAAAACCGATGGGACAGTTGCAGGAACCGATTCTATTCCGGCATCTGGCTTAAATAGTGTGTTATCCGGTTCGGTGGTGAATAGCCTCTTGTTTTTGGTGGCAAATACTTCAGGTACGCTCAGCGAAATTTGGAGAAGCGATGGCACCACTGCGGGAACTTATTCACTCACGCCCCCACTTGGAAGTGTGAAAATTCTCAGAGTAGTTAATAATGTTTTGTATTTTATGGCCACCACTGCAGCCAATGGAACAGAAATGTGGAGGAGTGATGGCACTACAACCGGAACGTATTTATTAAAAGACATCTTTACGGGTAGCGGAAGCTCCTTTACAATAAATCCCATAAAGGGAGTGGCAAATAACACTGTTTTTTTTCTCGCCAACAACGGCAGTACAGGTGCGGAATTGTGGAGCACAAACGGAACCACTGCAGGCACTACGCTCATGGCCGACATTTATCCCGGTTCCGGAAGCAGCAACATCACGAAATTTTATACAGGTAACAATGGCGTGTATTTTATGGCCAACCATCCCACCAGTGGCAACGAGCTTTGGTTTTCTGATGGTACTTCTGCCAATACGCAACTGATTCGAGACGTGGCAACCGGCACTCAAGCCGCCGTTCCTGAAACATTCGCAGTAGTTGGCAATTCGGCTTATTATACCTATGCCACCATTTCAGGGTATGTAATCTATAAGACTAACGGAACCAGTGTGGGAACGACAACGCTTGCAGCCGCTACGGTAACGCCTCCATTCTTATCCAACACGTTTTCATTAGGCAATACTCTTCATTTATACAATAATGAGTTATTTTACTTGCAACTGGTTACATATAATATACTGAACCAGCCAACAGTTGATTCTGTTTATGCTTATAAAACAGACCTTAATCTCACATCTAGGGTGTTGGTAAACAAAACCAAACTAGACTTAGTTCTTATGGGAGGAAATTTTTTCACGAACTATCCTGCCTTGTCTACTGTTCAAGGAAGCCATTTTATTTGCACCTTTGAATCGACCAATCTCACCAACAACCTGGTAATTTACAATGCTGCCAACAATCAGTTTAAACTTTTTTATAATCTTGGCAAAAATCCGGCTTTGTGCGGAGGAATGGATTTTCAGCCCATTAATAATAAAGTGTATTACCCTTCATCAAAAAATAACGATTCAGAGCCGGCATATATTGATCTGGCCAACGATTCGCTTTACCTACTTAAAAACATCAACCCCGGCGGAACCAGTTACGATTGCGGCTCTGCAACGATATCCTGTTGGAACCACAAATTATATAGACACAACAACAAGTCTTATTTCTTTGCCTACGAACCGGCCTTTGGATTAGAATTATTTGAAACCAATTACACCCCTGCAGGTACCATGCGGGTGCTTGACATCAATGCCGGCAGTGGTCATTTTTACAACAACAACCCTCAGAACGAATGCCTCTATCAAAAATTTCTGGTCATCGAAACCCCCAATAATTTACTTTTTGGAGCCGACGATGGCATAAACGGTTTTGAACTTTGGACCTTCCTGACCGGTTCACCCGGAAATACGGTGAGTATTACGCAACAAGAAATCAGCCCCGAAGTGTTTCTATTCCCAAATCCTGCAAACAAAGAAATCCGAGTAAAAAGTAATGGACAAGTCCAAGCAATTACCATGTTTGATGCTGTTGGGAAACATGTTAAAGAGGCGATGATAACCACTCATGCTTTCGAAAACACAGTATACATCGGAGATCTGCCGGATGGAATTTATTTTGTGCGCATTAAAACCAGTAAAGGCGCTGAAGTAAGAAAGTTGGTTAAAGCCCAGGAATAAGCTCGTCAGAAAGTTTTATACACTGCTGATTACTTTGAAGGTTTGTCCTGCGTTTTGAGATACACTGCGTAAACAATGGACTTTCCATACTCCATGGCACTATAAACCGAAACGGTTTTTAAATCCACTCTCGCATCCAGTTCTGATTTATCTATATCTGTTTCCCAGCCCATCAGTTTATTGTCCCAAATAATAACACTGCCAATTGGCAACTTATCCAATTCTACTCTGCTCAATGGGATTCTTTCGTATCTGCTAAACCGATCGCTTTGCAAAGCCCAGCCCAAGTAATAATGGTTATAAACCACAGGCAATCCATTCGCTCTTAACCCTTGGATTTCCTTTGCCAGTTGGTCTGCAAGAAGTTGTTCCTTTGGAGCCATCAGGTCTTTGTGAAACTGTATGGCCGAAGGGTTTGGTGTGAAAGGAAACACCAACACATAAAGCAAGAGCAGTGTTGCCAAGGCTTTATATACGATTGTATTTGCCGGCAAGAGTTTGAGCATTAAATGATACCCCTCAAGTGCCATAATGGCCATGATAGGGCCCACACATAAAAACACCCGCTTTAATCCCATCGAATTAAAAATCCCCAAGTACCAGAACAAACCATGGGCCACAAAAAAACAGAGAAAAAGAGTGTAAATAAGAATATGTTTGTCGGGCGAAAACATCTTTTTAAATAAGAGGTACACGGCATAAATCAAGCCTAACCACAAAAGGATGTAAACAGGAATCCCCACCACATTGGGCAACTGTTCAAAAAAATGATACCAAGGTCCTTTTCCATATACGCTGGATAAATGTGCATACGGAATTTTAGTGAACACCCACAACACGTCGTGATGCACGGCATAACCGGCCAAACCATACACCACCGATCCGCTCAAAAGAAAAACCAAGAATTTAAATTGTTTCAGATACACAAAATACAAAGCAAACACACCCAGCACAATCAAGCCTTCTGACCTCACATAAGGCAAAAACGAAAGCAACACCGCGGCCGCCACATATTTTTTGCCTAGACACCAATACAGTGCCAAAATGGTGAACAGCGCAAACAAGGGCTCGGTTAATGCAGACAAAGTGAGGATGTAATTTAAGGGCATGCAAATCAATAAAAGTGCTACCATCCAGGGCTGTTTTAGCTTTAACTGAAAAGCCACTTGGTATGTAAAATAAACACAGGCCATCGATACAAGGGCATTAAACACCTTCACGCCTTCAAATCCAAATTGTGCAAAAGGGGAGGCTAACAACACAAATACGGGTTTGGCCCAGTGGTGAAAATACAATTCGGGATGAACGACCGCGTATCGCGCAAATAAAAAATGTGCCACGCTGTCGCCCATATCTCCGGTTCCTGTAAAAAAGAAAATCCCTGCAGCCAAACACCCGCAGTATATCCCAAGCAACCAACGCAGCATAATTCTGTTATTTCCCTCCATCCGGTTCTAAGTTAATGGTTTCATCGCCGGCTTGATAAGGGATATAGGTAAAAATAAACTGAAACATTTCCTCCGTGGTTTTCATGCTTTCTACGCCGTTACCATTGCTGATGGTACGAGGAGGATGAAAAGGATTGTTGATGTTCTGGGCCGTGTTGTCGAACGTGCCATAAACATGAATGGTGGATCCTGCCGGCAATTTAACCGGGTGTTTAAAGGTGTAATAATATTGCCACCTGAAATCCCATTTGGGAATTTTGATGAGGGGGATGGTGTCGCCCTGCGATGTTAAAGCAAAGGCCCAAAACGTTTTTCCGATGAGATGCATGTGTGGATTAACGGATAACAGCGACACATCGCGAGACAGCGTGTTTTGTGTGTGAAATGTTTTTATTTCATTCGGCGGGATCACAAACTCCGGCTCTATCACCGAGGTCCCAAATGTGCCCAACTGCGTTTCTGTAATCGGACGCTTTACCGGCGATTTCCTGTAAAACACATTGATGTAGCTGCTGTCTAACAGATCCACATTACTAGGACCGTAATGGATATTGTTCAATAAAAACAAGCCCTTCTTCTTGAATTTATAACCCCCTACTTCTTTTGGATATACGGGTGGGATGTAGCCCGGAAGATAATACACCGTGTTTGGCAACAAGGCCGGGAAGCGCGGTTCGCGGCATCGGCGTATGGGATGTGCATGTCCGCATAAACCTGCATCAAGGTGGCACGGGTATCGTTGTGATCACTTAATCCACTAAAATAATTGCTGGGCCTTCCATCTTCGTAACTAATCAAATGCCCATTCACATGGTGTATCAATTTCCGTCTGTGCGGCACAAACTCCACAAAATCAACCAAGGTGTCTTTCTCAATTTCATAAGGAAATTTAAGAATCATAAAAGCATCTGTGCCATTTCCCTTTATCTGAATCGGTTTGGGTGAACGGATAACCAAATCGGGTTTACCAAAATAGGAGCCTTGGTAAAATTCACGTGCCTTTGGTTCCAAACTCGAATCGCCGCGCAAGGTGCCTTGTTTCACCCAAGTGCCAATCAAATTAATTTGTTTGTCAGAAAGGTAACGCTCTCCTGTAAAATGTGAGTACCCCGGGTCGGCAGGCCAAGGCGGCATATACCTGCTTTGTGTCACAAATTTGATGAGCGCCGCTTTCTTTACTGCATCGCGGTATGAAAGCAGTGGGAACGCACCTGCTTCTCCCGGCCGGTGACAGGAGCTGCAATGGTGAAAAACGATTGGTGCAATGTGCTCGCTCCAAGTAACTTCTTGTTTGGTAGAATCAGATGGTGCACAAGAGAAAAAGAAAAACACAAAGGCTGAAACAGGGCCACACCAAATGTACCTGAGCCGCTGTTTCATCTCAATAATGGTAATAGGGTGAGATCATCAAATACACCACCACGCCGGTAATTGTCACGTACAACCAAATCGGGTAACTGAAACGGGTTAGTTTTTTGTGTTTCTCTCTTTGATCGGTAAGCCCATAATAAAAAGACAGCAACACCATGGGCAATACCAAGATGGCCAGAAAAATATGCGACAACAGAATGATGAGGTAGATTGGCTTTATGCCGCTCACAGCAGCACTTTCGTCCACGCTCATTAATCCGTCGTGATCAAGATCGCCATATTTAGTGTCGGGAATAAAATAATGAGCCGTTACATAACTCACTAAAAAAAGCGAGCTCAACACAAAAGCAGTTAAATTAAGTTTTTTGTGTAAGGCAATGTTTCGGCGTTTGATGGCCAGCAAAGAAATGATCAACAACACGCTGCAGCTGCCGTTTAAAAAGGCATTCAGTGCAGGTAACTTGTAAATAAAGGTAGGAAAAACATCCGGATGCGGAATCCATTTTTGATTCAGGATGGTGACAACGGCACAAATGGCAATGGTGGTTCCGTAAACAATGGTTTTAATGGTTTTTTCGTTGGAGCTTGCGATAAATGACATAATAAATTTTGATAAAGGTAGAGGCTGGGCCTCAGATAAAAAAGAAAAGGCAGATAAAAAATCTGCCTTTTTGTTTAATGTCTGATCTTATTTCATCAGGGCGTTTAACTGTTCCTGACTCACGCCTGTAGAGGAATAACCCCCGTCGTGAAGCAAATTTTGCATGGTCACCATTCGGGTTAAATCGCTAAACAAACTCACGCAGTAATTCGCACAATCGTCGGCACTGGCATTACCCAAAGGCGATTGCATGTCGGCAAATTCATAAAATTCTGAGAAGCCCTTGATGCCGCTTCCGGCAGTGGTTTTGGTAGGCGATTGCGACACGGTGTTGATACGCACCTTCTTGGCTTTACCATAATGATATCCAAATGTACGCGCAATGCTTTCGAGCATGGCTTTAATATCCGCCATGTCGGTATAAAACGGATAAGCACGTTGAGCAGCAATATAAGTGAGTGCCACAACCGAGGCATGATCGTTTAGCGCGTCGAGCTTATGGGCCACCGCCAGCATTTTGTGAAACGACATGGCCGACACATCAATGCCTTTATTAAAAAAATCATAATTCAATTCGGTGTAAGGAATATTCTTACGAATGTTTACACTCATGCCAATGGAATGAAGCACAAAATCAATCTTGCCGCCCAATACATCCATCGATTCGGTATAAAGCTTTGTTAAATCCTCTACACTGGTGGCATCGGCAGGAATTATTTTTGATCCAGTAGACTCGGCCAGTTTGTTGATTTCGCCCATGCGCATAGCAATAGGAGCGTTGGTAAGGGTAAAAATGGCGCCTTCTTCGTGCGCACGTTGCGCTACCTTCCAAGCAATTGAATTTTCATCCAATGCCCCGGTAATAATGCCACGTTTTCCTTTTAATAAGTTATAAGCCATAAGATAGTTTTTATTCAACAAATATAACATTTAGCCGCATCCAAAAAGCAACACAGGTTTTGTGTTATCCTAATTTTGCTTGAGCAACACCTTGGCGTTTTCGATGGCAGGTTTGCCCGGCGCGCCACTACTCAACATTTTAGCAATTTCGAGAACACGTTCCTCCTCGCTCAGTTGTTTGATGTGCGAAACCGTTTTATCTTCATCGTCCTTTTTATACACAAACAAATGGTGTTTGCCTTTGCTGGCCATCTGCGGCAAATGGGTAATGGTAATCACTTGCAAATGTTTGCCCATTTGCTGAAGGATCCTTCCTATTTTATCAGCCACCTCTCCGCTAACCCCAGTGTCGATTTCGTCAAATACAATGGCCGGTAAATTTTTTTTGGTCGCTAACAAAGATTTTAAGGTCAACATAAGGCGCGATAATTCGCCGCCGCTGGCAACCTTTGATAGTTCACTGAGTACGCCTCCTTTGTTTGCACTGAAAAGAAATTTCACGGCGTCAATTCCACCCGAGATTAATTCTTCACCAGTGCTTAGTTCGATTTTAAAATTCGCATTTTCCATCGAAAGATTTGCAAGCACCTCTTTTACCTGCGCTTCTATGCCGGATTTGGCAGCATGTCTCAACTTACTGATGTCACGCGCCTTCTGCAAACATTGCGACTCCTGTTTTCGTATCTCCTTGTTGGTTTTTTCAATCTGATTCTCGAGTGATTGAAAACCCATCAATTTATCTTCTATCCCCGCGCGTACAACCATCAATTCATCTTCCGTTTTCACGTGATGTTTGTTCAATAATCGGTTGAGCTTGTCCATTTTGGCATTGAGTGCCTCCAAACGATTCTGATCAAATTGCACATGACTCTCTGCCTGTTCGCATTCCGAAGCCAGTTCCTTTAATTCGAGATAGGCCGATTGAATGCGATCAAAATAGTCCTGGTATTGCTTATGGTATTTACTAATACCCAAAAGGCTTTGGCGTGCCTGCACCAGTGCCCCCAACACATTTTGTTCCCCTCCGTTTATAATTCCTGAAGTGTTTAATAAACTGCTTTTAATGCTTTCAGCATTCTCCAGAGCCAAACTCTCTTCTTCCCATTCTTTTAACTGACCGGGATGAAGCTCCATCTCTTCAAATTCCTGAAACAAAAATTGATAATAATCCAGCTCTTTCCTAGCTTGAATCTCTTGATCTGTTAAAGTTTTTAAATGCTGCTTTAATTTTCCAAGCGCTAGATAGTCTTGGCGGTAATCTGAATACAGCCGTAAGGATCCCGCAAACGCATCGAGCAACTCCATCTGAAAATCTGCCGCGTTTAATAACATGGTTTGATGCTGCGAATGAATATCAATCAAAAACTCCGAAAGATCTTTTAAGGTGTTTAAGGTCACTGCCGAATCGTTTAAAAAACTTCTTGATTTACCGTCGGCATTAATTTCTCTGCGTAAAATAAGGGTAGATTCATAATCCAAATCATGCTCCGTAAAGAAAGGCTTCAAGGCTTCCTCACTATCCTGAAATTCAGCCTCCACAATACACTTTTTGGTTTTGTTACGCAGGGTCGTCAAATCTGCGCGGTTACCCAATACCAGGCCCAGCGCTTCTAGAAAAATAGACTTGCCCGCACCCGTTTCACCGGTTATTACGGTTAAACCTCCCGGAAAAGAAACATCCATTTCACCAATCAAAGCAAAATTGCTTATGTAGAGTCGTTTAAGCATGGCACCAAGTTAAAACTAATAAAAAGGATTTGTAAAAAATCTACTTGATTTATTTTCAACAGCACAAATCTTTACTCGGTTAAACAGGGGTATTCACTCGGTCAAAACGCCCATTCATTAATTCAACCAACCCCCACCCAACGTTTTAACCCCTTCCGTCGTAAAGATGAGTAAACCTCCTCCGTATGAGACAACTAAAGATCACCAAACAAATTACCAACCGCGAAACGGCTTCACTCGACATGTACCTCCAAGACATCGGTCGTGTGGAACTTATTTCGGCTCAGGACGAAGTAGTACTTGCCCAAAAAATTCGTGCCGGCGATCAACGCGCCCTCGATAAACTGGTAAAAGCCAATCTTCGTTTTGTTGTATCGGTAAGCAAACAATACCAAAATCAAGGTTTAAGCCTGCCCGACCTGATCAACGAAGGCAATTTTGGTTTAATAAAAGCAGCCCAACGTTTTGATGAAACCCGGGGCTTTAAATTTATTTCTTACGCTGTTTGGTGGATCCGTCAAAGCATCTTGCAAGCACTTGCCGAACAAAGCCGCATTGTGCGCTTACCCCTCAATAAAATTGGTGCCATCAACAAGATTAACAAAACCATTTCCAAACTTGAACAGGACCTAGAAAGAGAGCCCAGTTATGACGAAATAAGCGATGCCCTCGAAATGATGCCACAAGACATCATCGACACTCTGCGCAACAACAATCGCCACATGAGTATGGATGCCCCTCTCAGCGCTAATGAAGATGGTGGAACCATGTACGATTTGCTCCGCAATGAAAGTGTGCACAATCCCGATAAACAACTCATGGGTGAAAGTTTACAACTCGAAATTTTCAGAGCCCTGGCCACCCTCACCGAACGTGAAGCCGACGTGGTTAAATTGTTCTTCGGTTTAGAAGGCAAACACCCGCACTCCCTCGAAGAAATCGGCGAAAAATTTAATCTTACCCGCGAACGCGTGCGCCAAATAAAAGAAAAAGCGGTGCGACGTCTCAAACAAGGCTCCCGCAGCCGCTTACTCAGGGTGTACCTTGGTTAACTTTTATTTCTGATTCAGGTTCTTTATCTTCAATGCCGGTGAGACAAACTCTTAGCCGGCATTTTTATGACCCATACCCGATTATTATTTCTTGACGGGCTTCGCGGCATTTTGGCTTTAATCGTGTTTTTACACCATTTCTTTTATGCCTTTTTTCCGGAAATTGTTTTTGGAGGTGATCTCCAATCCTATGTCCAAAGCGGCCCCTTCTCTGTCTACAAAATTTGGGCTTTAACCCCACTCAACATCCTGTTTAATCCCGGAACTGCCATTCACTTCTTCTTTCTTATCAGCGGTTATGTTCAAAGCTATCACTATTTTTCTTCCAACGATTTTACCTTTCTTCAAAGAAGTTTTATCAAGCGGTATTTTCGATTGGCCATTCCTACCCTATTTGTGCTATTGCTGGTGTTTCTGTTTCATCAATTCGCTTGGTTTCAACTCTCCCTTATTCCCAACAACACGCTTTCCGGAAATTGGGTTAAAGGACTTTGCCCAAACAACCAAAACCTTTTTGACGTGATCATGTCGGGAATCTACGGAAGCTTTATGGGAAAAACACAATATTATCCCATCCTGTGGACCATGCCGGCCGAATTACAGAATTCTTTTATGGTGTTGATTTTGCTCATGATTACGCATGGATCCAAACACAAATCGCGCTTATTTGTGTTTTGGTTGGTGGTACAGTTGGTGGTGTTTAATGGGTATTACAGCGCGGCATTTACCTGTGGTCTTATCCTTGCAAAATTTAGAATTCAGTCTCCGGCTTTTGTGCAATTCTTCTTCAAAAAACCGGTTCAATGGTGCTGTTGTTTGATCGGCCTTTATTTTGGCTCTTATCCGTATACCGGTTACGAACACTCCACTTCACATTCTGTTTACAACCCCATTTCCTTCTTTGATAAAATTCCACACCTGATCAGTTTTTTAATCGGTAGCGTATTTCTTCTTTTGTTTTTTCTGCATTCCAACAAAATGCAATCGATTTTTGCTAAAAAACAATTGGTTTGGTTTGGGAAACTTTCATTTATGTTTTACCTCTTACACTTTCTCATACTACTCAGCTTTACCCCTTGGATGTATCGCCTCTTCGCCGTCTCCCTCAGCAGAGGCAGTGCTCTATCGCTAAGCCTTACCCTTTCCTTTATCCTTATTACCCTGTTATCACATTTTTTTACAAAATGGATCGACGGACCCACCTTCAAAATTTGTGACTGGATAAACAAAAAAATCAGTGGCGAAAATCAACGGCTTAACAACACAAAAGCAGCCCAATAAAAAGGTTGTTTGTATTTTGTCTTTAATTGTTTCACCGCTTCGTTAAAGGCCTGGGTTTTATTTCCTGTTTTGGCATAATTGGTATAAAACACGGTCATTAAATCCATGGTGGCCTCATCGCTCACACTCCACAAACTCATGATCACACTTTTTGCCCCGGCTATTAAAAAGGCACGCTGCAAACCATATACTCCCTCACCCTGACGGATGGTGCCCAAACCTGTTTCACAAGCGCTCAACACCACCAAATCGGTTTTGTCGAGATGTAAGTTCATGGCCTCGTATGACGTTAACACACCATTTTCGGCTGTTAACACCGGTTTGTAATTTTCATCAAACTCGTTGTCGCAGTTGGCTAATAATAAACCACTCCGAAGCAAAGGATTCTCACTGGCGGCTGTCCGGTCAACACCAAGTGTTTTGTGGCCACTCCGTTTGTTTAAGTCCGCTAGAAAGTAGCCATGAGTGGCGAAGTGCAACATACCCGGCGAACGCAAATCTTTTACTTGTTTTTCTGTGGCTTCTTTACCGGTATACACCATTGTTTTTAATTGCAATGCCTGTAGTTGTTTGGCAATGTTTTTTACTTCGGCCTCTGTGCCGTCTAGTTGCTGCACATAGCCATTGTTCCCGTAAAACGGATTGCCAAACAAGGTGGCAGCCACCGGCTTTTGCGCCGTTTTTTCGCTGCTTTTCAACGACAACAAATCGCGCGAGTTACTCAATAACACAAACTCGTACTTATCGGCCAAATACACGCCTGTAGGGTCTTTGAGTGCATACAAACTCACCTGGTGGTAATGGCCGTCGAGCGTGATGTAAATCCTTGTGCTGCCTTTCAGTGATTCTTCCATCGGTTTCCAAAGCAAGGCATAGGCTTCGTTCTCCGCTTTGTTGTGAATGATTTTTTCCCTGAACTCTTTCACGCTTTGATCCACCCTAATGGCGGCTCCAATCTCTATCACCGAAAGACCTCCTGCTTTAATCACAAAAGCGAGGTATCTTGAACTTCCTGTAAACCCATTCACATAATCGTTAATTTCTACAATTTCAACCAGCGTTTCTCCCGGTTTAAGCTGAGCCTGAACATTGGCTAGGGTAACAGTCCGGTTCTCCATGCCGGATTTGAAAACGGCGCTTTTCAACGACAATTCTTTTTCAAGCGCATTGGCCTGCAGGTTTAAACTGTCTACATTTATTTTTTCTGCCAGTTGCTCATCCTTGCTCAATTGATATGCCAGGTTCAACTGCTCCTTGGTTTGAAGCCAATTGTTATACACCTTTTGCATACTGGTGTCGGCACTCGAAAAAATGGTTTGCCTTATTTTTGAAGAGTTGTTCAACAAAAACCCTTTGGTATTAATCAATACATCAAACATGTACTTCTGAAGATCTTGATCGGTTTTATACTGGGCACTGGCAAAAGAAAAAAACCGTTGCAGGCGAAGGTTTGTTTTTTCCCAATACACATTTTTTTCGCTTTCATTCAAAGAAGTAAAAAAAGTAGAAATGTATTGAAGGGTGTTGTTTATGACTATTTTGTAGTGCTCTTTTGTTTCTCCCAACTTATTCAGCTGCCATTCGCACAAGGCTTGGTCTTCCAGAGCCTGAATATAAGCGGGATGAGAGTCGCCATAAATCACTTTTTTCTCGTTCACCACCGGAGCAATCAAGACCAGTCCTTTGGTGGCATCGCCCATGAGTCTGTAATAATTGGCTTGTTGTTGTTTAGCCGCTAACGTGGCGGGATTTTTTTCGCCGAGTTTATGTGAATAAATGTCGTAAGCACTTTGCAGCAAAGGTTCTGCAAGGTTCGTTTTGCCCATGTCCATATACAATTGAGCCAGACCTAATTTTAGATGTGCCAAATCGGGATGCGCCCCTAGCTTTTTTTCTTTTAAGTCGATGCAGTTTAAATAAATAGCCTCTGCTTCGCTGTATTTTTTTTCGAATCGGTAGATGTTGGCCTTGTTTATTTGTAACTTAATATAGTTGGCGCTGTTTTCCTTTAATACTTCTGCTGCCAGTGCTGTGCTGTTGTTCATTTTGATATCTGCCTCTGCCAATTTGTTCATGTCGAGATACGTCATAGCCAGGTTGTTTAACACCAGCGCCTGCGCCAATTTATCCCCTTTCGAAACGGCCATTTCCAGGGCTTTCGTCAAGTTGGTTTCGGCTTCAGCATACAAACCTGTTTCTTTTTCAAGCACAGCCTGATTGTTGATCGATACCAGCATCATGCCGCTATTACTCAGCGCCTCTCTTAATTTTAAGGCTTGTAAGGAGTATTCTGAGGCTTTGTTATAACGCCCTCTCGACTGATAGAGCAAAGCCAAATCGCTTACCGTTTGGGCATAATTGGTGCCGGACGTTTCGCCTTCTTGTTCATACAAAAACTTGGCAAGCCTCAAACTTTGTTCGGCCAAATAAAACCTGTTTCCGGCAAACAACATCTCCCCATTTTTTAAATTGGTATAAGCCCTTTCCTCCACGGTCTTTTCTTCGTGTGTAATTAATTTTGAAGCATTAAACAGGGTGCTGCTAAAAGTACTGCCGCTTTCATCTGCCTCAAAAGCCGAACTGTTGTCGAGAAACAATATGGCATAATTGAAATTGCTTTCGTCGTACAATTTCTGTTTCTTCTCAAAGGATTCGTTGGTTTTTTCTTTGATCTTTTCCTTCAGTAATCCACCCAGTCCAATTTGCGCCCGAATGCCCAGTGAGCTAATTAATAGGCCGTACACAAGTATTTTTTGCATGTCTAAAGTTAGTCAGAATTATTAAAACCGGTTTGTTTAGAACATCGTGCCTTTGTCTCTTAAAGCAAAATGACCAAAACTTAAATTTAGGTCTTAAACACACACTCAATGAGACATGGGATTTTATTCATCTGCCTGATGGTGGTTTTGGGCGCCAATGCACAAGACACGGTAAAGGTGGCTGTAACACTCACGCCCGAACAAATGGCCGAGCAGGATTACAACAAGGGCCTGGACGCCATGAAAATAAAGGATTATAACACCGCTGTAAATTTGTTTACGCGCTGCATGGAAGTGAAATCCTCCTTCGATAAAGCATACCTCAATCGTTCTGTAGCCTACACCAATCTCAAGAAAAATACCGAAGCCTTAGCCGATGTTAACATTGCCATCCGCTTAAATCCAACCAATGCTGAAGCTTTTTTTGATAAAAGCCTCATCTTTTTCGCCATGCAACTAAAAGACAGCCAGGATCTGGCCCTCGACAATTGCCTCAAATTAAATGGCGCCCACGCCGAAGCAGCTTATTACAAAGGCTTGTTGTGTTATACCAGTCAATTGTATGATCAAAGCATTGGCTATTACAGCATTGCCATCAACAGCAATCCAAACTATGTTTACGCCTACAACGACAGGGCCAGCGCAAAGCGAGCCAAAGGCGATTATACTGGGGCTATTGCCGATTATCAAAGTGCGGTTAAACTCGATTCGT
>Ga0075156_10001109_pt1 | contig 14467 bp, 22 predicted proteins | sample JI81AbrownDNA_FD_70966 | JGI IMG/M metagenome (GOLD analysis project Ga0075156, IMG submission 70966) | Wastewater effluent complex algal communities from Wisconsin, to seasonally profile nutrient transformation and Carbon sequestration -... | ecosystem: Engineered > WWTP > Effluent > Algae...
CACAGGGAGTAGCGACGGCGCTCGGTCAAGGAATAAAAAGGCACGTCACATTTGGTTATCAAAAAGGGAGCGCATATAGCTTGGCAACCAGATGCTTTTCTGAATCCAGAAAGGCAGAGGATTCTTACTTAGACCACCCTGTTGATGCAAAAAATGCTTTTGGAAAAGGTAGATTCGCATGGGAAGATCCATTGGAGCTGAGATCGCAGTTGAGCGACGAGGAACGAGCAGTTCAGGATAGCGCGCGTGCTTTTTGCGAGCAAGAGCTAGCCCCTCTAATTTTAATGTCACATCGACACGAAAATCCTTTGGGAAAAGATGTTTTCAAGAGCATGGGACAAGCTGGATTATTGGGAACAACGATACCCGAGACATATGGTGGTGCCAGCCTGGGATACGTGTCATATGGACTCATTGCGGCTGAAGTTGAACGCATTGATTCTGCATACAGATCCGCCTTGTCTGTGCAAAGTTCTCTTGTGATGTATCCTATATTCGCATATGGAAGTGAAGGACTAAAACGAAAGTATCTTCCCGAACTTGCTTCTGGCAACATTGTTGGATGTTTCGGTCTGACGGTAAGTTTTGAAACATGTTTATTCATTTTTTGATCATTTTCAAAAAACTAATATATTGGTCAGGAGCCAAATCATGGATCTGATCCTTCAAGCATGGAGACAAGGTCGGTTTATGACGCTGGGACGAATGAATACGTTTTGAATGGTAGCAAGAACTGGATCACCAATTCGCCCATTGCTGATATTTGTATTGTCTGGGCTAGGAACGAGGAAGGGGTTGTGAAAGGCTTTCTCGTGGACCGAAATGATGTTGCACCAGGGTCGTTAGAGACACCCAAAATTGAGGGCAAGTTTAGTTTGCGAGCAAGTAGTACAGGCATGATATTCCTTGAGGATTGTCGTGTTCCTGCATCTAATATATTACCAGATGCCGCGGGCCTCAAAGGCCCGTTCGGTTGTCTTAACAATGCAAGATATGGAATTTCATGGGGAGCTCTTGGGGCTGCTGAATTCTGCATGCATGAAGCGCGGCAATACGTATTGGATCGAAAGCAGTTTGGCTCTCCATTAGCTGCTAACCAGCTGGTTCAAAAGAAATTGGCAGACATGATGACAGATATTGCGCTTGGTCGACAAGCTTGTCTGCAAGTTGGACGTCTTATGGAAGAAGGTCGAGCAGCACCTAATATGATCTCGTTGATAAAGAGGAATAATTGCGGAAAAGCTCTAGAAATTGCTCGAGTTGCCAGAGACATGCTGGGGGGAAATGGTATCTCAGATGAATATGGGATAATCAGACACGTGCTAAACTTAGAAGCAGTCAATACCTATGAAGGTACACATGACATTCACGCACTGATATTGGGAAGAGCAATAACAGGAATTCCTTCGTTTGTTCCGCGATAGTGATTTATATGGTGGCAACCAAACAAGAGCTGGCCTAAATAAGTTTATCAATCAAATATTTGCTATTAAAAGCTGATTTCTTGACCAAGAATACATGAGCAGAAGACTTGCACTTAACAGAGGAAGGACTAAAGATTGTACAGCCATCCAATTTGTTTTGAAATAATTAAGACCACAAGATTTAACCGTCCTTAAAATGAGACGATGCCTGCGCTGTATCTGTGATGGGAACGAGCTCAAGCCCAAGGTCATCTCATCTCCGGTAGCTTCGATTAAGAATAACTTTGCTTTCCCAAGACCACAACTCTATTGTATTTCATTTCATAATTAGATGCTCTATATTTGGTTTTGATAATTTTTATTTGATCCATTGGCGTGTCTCACATAGAAGATGTGACTCGATCTTCTGCAGGATATAGACAAGAATTTCTTAAGTCTTGTATAAAATCTATTATAGTGCTCAAAGACCCAATACAGCACCTAGCAGCAGTTGCAATAGTATAACTTAAATTTCTTTGTCATATGCGAGCTCGGCTCCTATCATTCAAGAGATGATTTTTGATTCGCTTAGGAAGGCACACATCTTACTTCAAAAGTGTAAACCCAGGAACTCATTGATGAACTTATCATTCATATCCCTGTTCTATGTTGTCTCAACATAGAACAGGGATATGCAGCAGTATACGCATGGATTTCAATGTAGAAACTCAGTTTACTCAAGAAAGTGAGTTATCCCTGTTCATTGTTCTTGAGTACACTACTGCACTTTGGTTATCCTGATGAATCACTGAGTCTCTTACTTCATGCCCCTGAGCCTCAAGAAGGTATCGGGTCTATAGTATCTGTGGCATCTACATCATTCACAGCTTTTAGCTCACTTTCTGTTGAGCTCTTTGCATTTAGTTTCTGCCTTGTAGATGTTCCATATATCGAGCATTTTCCCAGTGTCATCATACCAATTGTGTGGCTTCTAATGTCAGGGTGTACTGCATGGGATGCATCAACTCACCATTTGACAATATGTGTCCGGCTGGTGGTAACCCCTTTGAAGCATGTAAGGTATTGTACAGTCCTGCGCGTTTTTTAATCATCACTATCATGAGCTTTTACCCTAGTACTAAAAAACGCCACAGCTGTCTGTAGATCTGGTCATACCCTGTTGCGTAAGAATAGGAGTTTTGCTACAAAGTGATGAAACAAGATACTTTGTTTCTCATCCAGCTTTGTACCCTCAGGATTGATTTTGAACAGATGACTGCTAGCTGGAGTCTTAGTATTACTGGCCATATCAGCTGGAGTTTGCTTAACAGGTCATTTATGAACTTGTACATGGTAATGACAACCTTACCTTTGAGGCAAAAGTCAGTGGACATGCCAACGTATTTGTGTATCTTTCCACTGCTTATATCTAGTGGTGATTCTTTTCAATATCTTCCACTTCATCAGATCTATAACCTGTCTCACTACCTTACTATCCGCCTGTGATATTTTAATAGCATAAATGTGCCACAATATGGTGCACTGCTTTCATTTGATGGTTTTATTAGCCACACATCAGTCATAAGGGTTGATGGTGGATCCCCAGCTTTTAAGCTTGGCAGTGAGATTCTTCATGAAGAGTAATGCAGCCTGCAGTGTGCCATACGTATCTTTCTTGAGCTTGACATACATGACACTCGTGCCATTTTCAGTTTGTAGGTATCTGCAATATATTTTCAGGTCAAGCTTAGCTGTTAATTCTACTAGCCTTCCCTCCAAATTCATGTGTATGTTACCAACCATGTTTCCTGCATAAATGCACCTGGGATGTCAATAATGCATACATTGCGTTCCTCAAGAGCATCAATTGTACATGAAAGCTTGAGTGCTTCAATTGCAACAGTGGGGCAGCTGCTCTCTTCCTTTACATGGATTCTCTTGGGAGTGGCCATCGGCGCAACCTCTCCCCATTATTCTTCACTTTGATTCTGTTTATGACACATGAGGTCGTGAAAGGAGTCTTTAATTTCCATCCTAGTCATCTCACTGGGTAGTTTTGCCTCCAGTACCTTTCTCACATGTAACTAAAGTAACTCATCAGTTACTGTGGTTTCACCATGATTTCTGTCTAATTTCAATCCCTTCTATATACAGTACTGTGTAATCACCATGTGGTATAGGACGTCTGTCTGTTGTAGATGTAGTCTATAGAAATCTCTTGGTCTGCATGGTCTAAGTACCTGGTCTCCATCTCAGTTTGAAGGTTGGTTGGTGACGAGTCCTCAACTATTGTGGCTTTGTCAATGTTGTCGATTGTGGCTACCATAGTAGTGACATCAGCACCCAGAATGAATGTTACAGCAAGGTGTCAGTCAACAGATTCACACTCTTCCACAGTGATTGTTTAGTGGTCGCCAAATCCTGTCTAAGTCCTTTGCTATTTTTACATCATTACATTCTTGAATGTTGTGGCAACATATCCTGATATTTTGCATGTCATGGTAGTTTAAACAAAGGCTTGGCTTGGGCCACTGCAGCAATATACATGTCCTTTGAGTCAGTGATGTGACCTTCAAACTTAATGTTGGTGCCATGTTTCTTGAAGTTCCTGAACTGTGGCTTAGCACATTTGTTGAGCTTTGCTCCTGAATTGGCGATGCCTGGCTTTGACGCCTGCATATTACTTTCCTTTATTTAGTAAATGATGAACTGATCATTCATATCCCCTATGTGTCATGAGACAACATAGAACATGGATATGCAACAGTATAAGCGTGGATTTAAATGTAGAAACTCAGTTTACTAAATAAAGTGAGTTATCCCTATTCATTGTTCTTGACTTTGCTTGATAGTCTCTTGGAACTTCGGCATGTAGACCAGAGGATATCAACCACGCTTTAGACAGCTGATAACCTTATCTTGGCCACATAATTTGTCCACATCATCAAGTGTGGGATGTGACCAGTTTGCATGTGTATGTCGCAGGGTCTGAGGGGTGTGATTCTTTTGCTGTGGATGCTGCTCACTCCTGTTTTCTAACCTATTGAATCCCATATGAGTTATTCCCAACACTGGTTGCCAGAGTTTTTTTAATCTAAGCTTCGAAATTTGTTAGACGATTTGTGTATAGCAGAATTCATTGGACCAAAAAAGTTATAACAGAAAAATTCATTATGGCCTTTCAAAACATAAGATTTCTTTTTTCGAACTTTTTACAATTATCAAATTAAATTCTTGCATGATAGTGCAATGAGAATTGAATGATCCCCTTCATAACAAACAGTTCATTTGTCCAACTAAAAAAATAGACAACACAAGAACAATCCTGATGGTTGCTTAATTAGAAATAGGTGAAGAAATACTATCAGTATTATAATGCTCACCTAATATCTGCATGCACCATCTTACATGAACCATCTTACATTAACCCTTGACCTGAATGAACTGTTTGACTTCTTCATCACCCATGTGGTGTTAATGACCTTATCATCCTTTTGAACCTTAGATTGTGGCACTGCCTTCCAACCATCTTGATCATCTTGTCACGCTCTTCAGCAGCAACCCGGTTCCCCTTGGCCTTGTCTTGTGACTTCATTGCTGTCTTGTAGTTCATTGCATAACATCGCCATGTTTTTCAAAGCCAACATGAACTTGACAGTGAATAATGCATGAAACCTTTAAAGTTAGTGCACTCATCAACAATAATCTGCCAATTTGCGCTTGCCATGACTGCCACTACCTCAGCTGGCCTCAACGAAACCATGTCAATGACTCATTCATCCCGAACCTGAATTCTCCAGTGGCGACTAAACTATCACATTCTTCTGCTTGGCCTTTGCCACAGTGCATGCCCCACAGACTTCCATCTCTCCTAGCTTGATATTTAAATTTATCCCTCTTACATTATCCCAGGCCTGACCCAGTCTTTCATGTCAATGATGAATGCTGCATGGCTTCCTACTAGAAATTGTAGAGGAAGGAAGTTCATTAGACATTTGATTGATATACAGACAAAACACTAACCCTGAATCTGTCCAAACCACAATGTCAAACACCAGACTGTACCTGTTGTCGTGCATCACAATGACTTTCTCATCTCCTTTCTTTTTCCAGAAATAAGCTTCACAAGTTGAAATTCAAATGAGGAGAGCAAACATTATACAAAACAGGAGTAACAATATTAATACCAGGTTTATCAATCATCCCCCCCTTTGATGGTTGCATGAATTGAATTACTCCCATGCATTCCATAACTGACGGTAATTTTCTGCCCCTTCAGCTTATCATCCACATTAAGCACCATCCCTCTTTCATCTGGCACCATTTGTGCCATTGCCATAGTATCTCCAACTAACAGTGAGTGGCTCAATGGACCTTCTTCCTGCAAATGTAGCAGATTCCTGTAATGACATTCAATACAATTCTGGTACCCTTCTTCATAGAAGTCACTGTAATCATTCCTTTACGGCATGCTCCTTGATACCAAGCCTTCCTCATGTCTTTCTCAAAGTGACATGGTCTATCCAGGGCCTCCATATAATTCTCTGGCTCAATAGCAAAGATGGCCAAAATCATATCATCATCAGGCAATCTGTCTTAGGTTGAATGTTCAAGTGTAGCAAGTTTACAAGACAATATAGTTGGTTTTTCATCTGCGCCCATCTTCATGTTGACAAGCTTGAACCCTTGGCAAGTGACTGCACATCATTGGTGCTGTATATGTCCTACAGCTTCTTCGTCAATTTCTATGCTTACCATTCTGTTGTAGTCACCCTATCAATCGGTTTCAGTGACAATGGCATATAGGCCATTACCTCAATGATGCTTCAAATCAGCTTTCTGTGCCTTAATTTTGGCTTCTGCCTTCTCATTTTTGTGCTATTTATCAACAGATGCAGGCATGGTAGCATCAAGATATTTCCAATTGCATTTACCAGAACTTACACCTGTACAAAAGAAAATTTCCGATCGGTTGTAATTTTTCTTTTCACATTCAAGCACAGGCACTATGGTCTTTTCGTATTTTCCAGCCATTTTTTCACTCAATATTCTCTCTAACAATTTTCATAATAATTTTTTTGTACTTATCTTGTACACTATGCATACTATCTGCTCTGCCTTCAACCAACGTACTTCGAAGTATTTTAGAAGTTTCTAGAGAATATATTCTTGAAGGCTGTATTTATTCTCTTGTACTGAAATTCCTAAGGTTTTATCTCTTACAAGTCTTGCTGCTGTCACATATCATAGCACTTGACAAAGTATACAAAATTGCCATTAGGCCTTTCCAATATAATAGCATGCTCAGAGGTCTAAACTGAATAGCTTAACTGATAAAATGAGCTATTTGTTTATTAGGGAAAATGTTCCATGACGTGTGATCACATGTAATCGTGGTCTGAAGTGCATAGCGTGCGTGTAGACCGATCATGTGTCAGATACCTGGCTGGCCATGTGCAGGTAGAGTGGGGGAATCAGCTGATGATGAGCTGGTGGATGGTGCTTGGTGAAGTAGTCTCCACAGTTTTGTTTGCCAATGCCCAGAAAAGGTTGATTGGCAATGGGAAATTCTATCTTTGATCCAGTGTTACCTCATGTCAAATGCCTTCAAATGTACTTGGGCTTAGACTGGTTCAGAAAGAGTGTAGAGCATGGCGCAGCAACTCCTGGCATCGGATACTACCAAGGAGGAAGCATCTGAGAAAAAGTAAAGAATCATATCAATAGCATTAAACAGTATGTGTATGCAAATAGTCCATAAGTTTTCTAAAAACTTTTGCAGTTTTCTTGGTTGGTTTGGCCTGCTGGTTGGATATTTCATTTATTGCTGGCAAGTTGGTGGAGACAACAGCATGTGTATAGTAAATGAAAGTGCCAGATTTTGTTTGTACCTGTTTTGTTGCATGTTCATCAACAAAAGAGGAATCATCTATGATTGCAAATTGAGTCATTTTCTGTACTGTAGACTGGAATTTTGCTTGCGCATGGGGCATGTTGTGGAAGACAAGGCTTGGGATGCTTGAACTTGGCTAAAGCCTTTGAGACATAGTCAGGCAAAGAAATGTCCACATAACCCTTGTCATAGTTCCGATTGATTTTAAGAACAAGGTAAGATCGCCTTACCAGTCAATTGTGATATTTGTCTTGAAGAGCTGAAAGCAGGTGATTTGTATCATCTTTACTGAAGTATTTGACACCAAAATCATCGACTACCAAATTTGGAGGGTTTTGTAAGGTATAGCATGTTGCTGGCTGTCTGTTCAAGATAGTCAGTGGAGGAGACTGCGGGAAAAGCATTTTTTCTCGGGAAAAAATCAACTTTAAGCACAGCATTAAGCCATTGTGTCTAGAAAATAGACGTGGTAGCGGTGGTAGCGTTCTGGTGAAGGCCAATGTACCAATATAACTTACCATATGGAGCAAATGATGTGTGTTTGTCAGCATCTGTGTGGGCTACCACTTTTGTTCCTGGTGGTGCAAGAGCTACTGGGTTATAGTCATCTTTACCAAAATTAGACGAATGCACTCACAAAGATAGGTGGAGGCACGAGGGGTGGAGAAGATTCAAAGTTATGACAGAATATGGTTGCAATCTATTCCCACTCAGCTAGTGGGAAATTGAAATCAACAGTGCTGAGTATTGAAATGAAGATTGTTTTGAATGTGTGAATTGCAGGTTGCAATGCGTTGGCTTGGTGCTCTGCAAGTGGGACAAGCTGATAGTTGATATTGTGTTGAAGATGAATGAGTGACTTTTTATTTATCTCATTAAAAACAACTTTTTGATGTCCCAAGTTGTCATGCCTGAAACCAATAGCAGACATTTGATGAGCTGCCAAGCCTGTTGGAGAAAACTGCGTCATCTTGGTGGTTGTTGGCGTTTTGGTTACACTCTGTGCTGGTATGGGTACTTGTGTGGTTTAGGTGGAGTCTTGTTGATGTTGCTGTTGCTGTTGCTGTTGCTGTTGCTGTTGTTGTATACAGTGGTTCCACTGTGACAACCACGGGCAATAGAGCCCTTTCAATTGCTTGGCAAACTGTTATGCGATTTTCTCCATACTTGCTGTGCTGCTCTGATCTGGGCTTTGGGGCCTCTTTAGGGGGATTGAATGGACCTGGGTAGCTAGGGGACTTGAACTCTTCTTCTGAAAGTGTTGCATAATCTTCTGTTGTGAGGAGGAGAGCAAGACGGCCATACATACCACCACCAAGAATTATCCTTAAGCTCATCAGCAAGCAATCCGAGTCTTGTGTTGAAAGTAGATGTCCTTGACATCAGAAATGCAGATATTGGCCATTGTTGAAGAATAAAGATATATCACTAAGTTATGCAGCTAATAGCGTGCTTAGAAATCTAAACTGAATAGCTTAGTTGATTAAATGAGCTACTGTATGTGTTCACTAAGGAAAATATCCCGTGATATGTGATCAGATATAATCATGGTCTGCAGCAGACCAACAAAATACTGGACTTCTTGTGTAACAAGGAAGGGGGCGATTCTTCAACTGGTACGTGACATGAGCCTTAGCCTTGTGTCTCGCAATTTGTAATCATATCACACATGAGTAAAGTCAACTCTGATAAGACCACGCGCATTGTTTCACTTAGTTAGGACCGGTAGTCATTAGAGAGAACACAAAGCTTCGAAAACAAGAAGATACATACACAATGACTACATAGAAAATTTCTTAATTCGTCCAAAGTGGGTCACATTATTCTTCTCTTGTGTAATTTGGCTTACTCCCTGCTGATTTGCGTTCAACCGCATCAATTGTTACCATAAAACATGTAACTTAAAAACCAAGTAAAGAACCTCCAGCTGTCGTGATGCTTGATCAATCAGAAGGTTCAACTTCTTGTCGAGTAGGATTGAAAATTAGGCATAGGTACGAGACACATGATTGCGATATCTAAAAGGAGTTCCTTCCTGTGATTGTGAGATAGTTAAGCCTGTAAGAGCACATAAAAAAGTATTCTGAATTCATTGCGTTGAAGAAGAACCAACAAATGTACATTGATTTCTGTGTAAATTGATTTCTGTATCTTCTGAAGAACGGGGAACTTGAGGACAGATAATTTTTTTTATCCAGCTGTAACATTAAAGTGCAGATATTATCCAGTCATAACTTGGCAGAAAGAATTTTCTGGAATGCAATAAGCAAGGAACAACAAGTCTAAAATTGTTTGTGTCAGTTAAGCTTCTATTCTTCAACCTGCGCAAGATCAATTATGTTCTTGAAGAGTCATGGGCTGGTTCATTGAATAGGAACACATGTGTCACAGAAATTTCCAAGAGTAGCAGAAGCAGTGGCCATAGAGTTTTAGATGCATGCGTTTCTGAAGTTTGTGCAGCCATGTATACATCAAGACTAAATAATTAACATAGACCAAGTGCCATTACGTTCGGCTACAATGTAAAAGAGAGGTTCAAAGTCATAGGAAGAAAACCATCTAAATCTTAAGATACTGGAACTGATCCATTAAAGCTATGCATCGCTCTGAATGAACGCGGGCCTAAGCCAAATTTTGTATCAAATAATTCATTTTGTCAGATCAAATGCTTTGCAAAAGGCTTTTGAATGAAAGTATCGTGAACATTGAAGCATTGAAAGCAAAATACTCTACGGACACTCGTAGGAAGTTTTATTCACATTCAAGTCGCAATTTGTCAAGACTTCATTACCATGAAAAAATCCAGGCAATCTTAATGTTCACAAGCAATCAGAAATAGTTTGCATACCAATCATCCTTTGTGTTCAAACCCTCCATTTAATTTTGACTTGAGTTCCAGAGAAAATGTGTGCCGTAATTTACACCCACACAGTAAACGAAACCATATTCATGATGGATGTGATCAGAAAATGATTTATTTTTCATTTAATCTGGACAGGTCAACATCCTTTTGATTCAGGAATATCATCTGCGCCTCTCAACCATGTTCGCAAATGAACCTGGGGTGAGGCCAAACTTGCTTCTGAGTGTGCAAGCATTTTATACACAATGAATAGATTTCAAATTTGCACCAATTGCAATCCATACCTCACCTTCATAACATAGTGGAATTATCCCCCATCTCAAAAAGATTAAAAGTCATTGCTTCTGCCACTGCTGCCAAGTTTAGCAGCAGTTAAGTTGTCATTGATTAGAGACTTTGCTGTTACTCATTGCCGGTCTACCCTCTGTCTAGTGGTGTCAGTGAGGTTGTCGTGCTCCTTTGCAGAATCCCTTCTAGCATTACTTAGCTACAGTGCCAGTGCTGTCTTTACATCGCGACGTCCATATAAGACATCACTTTACAACATTTGCTGTATCCCTATGAACGAGAAGTATTGTCGAAGATCATAATCAAATTGCGACATATCGCAACATTAGAAAAAGAAATTTCGCTCTTTGAAGAAATAACATGAAGTATCCCAACGCCCAAAGAAGATTCAAAGGCACCCACGGCATTACCGAACCTTTTTGTTTGCATCATGAAAGAAATTTAATGCGAAAATTAATGTCAGAAATTGGCTTCCAACATATGTCCCCTCACAAAACTGATGATATTGACATCTTGCAAGCAATGAAGATTTATCTTTTTGAGTCTTTGTTGTCAATTTGGTTTCATCCAAAGGCCAAGAGCTTGTTTGCTGCTGTGAGTCTACCTCTGATGCTCTGAAGCTTTTCCATGATCTAGTTGAGCATTTTACGACATATACCCCGGCTGACATTGAAGCCACTGAAATTCTGAACTTTCTGACTTATTTCAAGCTGGTTAAAGACCTTTATAAGCATAGTACCTCTGAGTTGATCACTTATTGGATTGATCGGTTCTGTGAGTATGATGAATACCCTTTGAAAGGTGCAATTGGTGAATGGTTTACTTGTGGTTTCTCCAAACAACTTGAAAATGACTCGCCTAAAATCTGCTGTTTTTAGACTTTCCTGACCTTTGAAGCGTAGCTCTAGCACAGATACAACTCGTGCCTGGCATCCACAGCATCATTTGATCAGTATTTGGCTCTACTTCTCTCCACTGTCACCCAGTTAAAATCTCACTAAGCTACTCCTCATGCAACTTACAAGAATGTTGCTTCTGTCTATCATAATGAAATGGGGAGTGGTGTTGGACCCTGACTTAGTATTGAATGAACCCGACTTTTATTTTGATCATCCATTGATGGCCTTCTATACCTTTGTTAGCCGTTGTTTTTTATTGTCCACCTACTTGCAGCGCCTCTGTGTACCCATCCATTTGCCTTCCTGACTATATTTGTATTCATTTCTCTCCCAATGTGCATACTTAACTACAACCCTACCAGTCATAGTCCAGCTCTCCCATGCACTTCATTTGGAACTGCTGACCTATCATTTTGTCATCCGAAAGGTTCTCTACACAGAAATGAACCCATCCCATGAGGAGATGAGACCACTATCCTAGCTATGATGACTGGACGTGATCCAGTCAATAAAGCTCTTCCAGGCATGATCCAGAGGGTGCTTTCTACCTCTGATGTCAAGCCTAGTTTTGGGTCTGTATCAGCCCCCTCTCTCGCTGGCACTATCATTTCCAACACTTGCTCTGTCCACCTAGCAAATTTCTTTCTACAAATTGAGGCAATTAGATGCCTCTGATGGTCACCATAACTTGTTCATAAACATGATTACTGTGAAGACTAATAAGTTATCTGCTAACCACCGACACCAAATGGACACACTATTGGATTGAGGAGCTAAAAGCTGGAGCTTCTGGCATAAATGCGCATATGTTTGCTCATAATCCGGACAAGTTTGCTTATGTCGTTAGACTTGATAACCATAGGCTAAAGAACATTACCATTTTCAGTTGTGGTGGATTCAGGGTGACATGCAACCTTGGTCCTGACATTGCCCTCCTCCACCAGTTTGCTGGTGTATCCAGTGGACCAACTATCATCTCACAGGCCAAATTGTGGCATATATTGACTCGTGACACACTTAGGGTGATATACTGTTCTGCTGTATGACGCGCTGATGATCCTATTTCCCCCAGTCTTTGCTTGACTGGCCGTGGAGACGCCCTCACAAATTATTGTCAATCAAAAAGCGACATGGAAATTGGCCGATTGATTTTCCTAATCTTGACACAAATTCTGGGGAACTTGAACGAGATGGAGAAACAAGATATTCTATGGAAGTTCAAGAAGAGCGTTGGTTACAATGGCCCATTTGTCAAAGGTGATTAAGATTTCATGGTTCCACATGGAATTTCCAAGTGGAATCTGAAAATGGGGAGATTACCTATGAGCCATTTAATGACTTAGGTACTAATGATCCTGTTACATGTGCAAGAGATCATGACCTAGCTGAAATTCGAAGATGGAGACGGGTCAAGCAACAAACTATGCAACAAGAAAAGTTATTGTGCATGGCTAATCAGGCAAATCTTCATTCTTTTCATACTTCTTGGCATTTAAAGTATGGATTTTATGTCCCAAACAACTATGACCATACAGTTGTTCTGGATAGATTAAACGGCAATACAAAATGACAAGAAGATACCACAACTTAGATCGATTCTCTCGCTGAATATATGACGCATTTTGAAGATCTTGGTCCCAAAGACAAAGTGAGACCACCAAATGGATATAAAAAACTTCATTTTTGATGTCATACATGATGGGCATCATAAGTGCAGATGTGTTGATTGCGGTCATTACAGATTTACCTGAGTTCAGTGTTTACTTTGGTGTGGTATCCTTGAGGGTATTTGACTGACGTTGCTCATAGCATATCTCAATGCTTATTAAGACGATCAATAGATTTGTTTCTGCCGACCTTGAGGCCAAGACTCGGGATCAGATATGAATCATTGCACGACCAGAATTTGGAGCTCTTGAATGCCACATTATTGTTGTGAGGAAAGCTATCTATGGCCTTGGTTTATCTGGCCTACAAATTACATGAACGCTTTACTTGATGTCTCAAGGCCATATGATTAAAGCCTTGCAAGGCTGAACCTGATCTGTGGATGTGCCCAGTTGCTGATCGCTCCTGTCATAGTTGTGTATGTGGATGATCTGGCAACTTGATTTAAGGATTTGGAGGCTTTCTTGACTGTCAAGAATGGCTTCAAACTGAAGGGATCAGGCATTATTTCATTTCATCTTGGATGTGATTTAGAACTAGATTCAGATGGGAGACTGTACATGGCGCCTCAACATTATATTGAACGTATGGTGAATAAATATGGGCAAATATTTGGGTCTAAGCCTAAAACCAACATCATGTCATCATTTGAAAAGAATGACCATCCAGAGATTGATGATTCTGAGTTTTGTGATGCATGAGTGGATGTCAATCTACTACAATCATACTGGTAGATCAGTCGCATGCATATTGCATCATTTGAACAGCAACCCATTTGATTGGTACTCCAAGAAGATGACTACCATCGAAACTGCTACTTGTAGTTCCACGTATGGAACTGCTAGGACATGTGGTGAACTAAGTGTGGGTTTACAAACTACATTAAAATACTTGCGGGTTCCTTTGCGAGAGAAGCGCTAAAGGTCTGGAGATAATTAATTCGTGGTTAATAGCTTCGTGATTCCTCATGCCAAGCTACACAAGCAACACAATGGTTTTTGTTAGATTGTGTGCACGAAGCAATTGCATCTGGTGTCCTTGTTTATACATTTATTGCTGACGAGAATGATATTGTTTTTATCATGAGTAAGCATTGGGGATATTCTTCAGTATTTCATATGCTTTGAGCCATTATGTTTAATTCAGGTGATATTATTGAATTTCCAAGCATGTTAGCTAAACCACAAGTAGAGATCAGGTTGTTCATGTGTACCAGGGAGTGTCAGCTATTCAAGACTAAAAATGGAAAAGGTGAAGGTCATTTTGTGACTTTCTTACTAAAGGTCATTTTATGTGCACATGTAGGATTCAAATTCCAACACAGAGAGATTACCATAAAATAACAATTACAATTCCAAACTTCCTTTGTACGATAGTGGACTCTATCTTACATATTAAACAAGATCTTCCCGATCACTTTCCATGCTCATCAAGTGTCTATACTCCTCCTCTT
>Ga0075156_10001110_pt1 | contig 14455 bp, 17 predicted proteins | sample JI81AbrownDNA_FD_70966 | JGI IMG/M metagenome (GOLD analysis project Ga0075156, IMG submission 70966) | Wastewater effluent complex algal communities from Wisconsin, to seasonally profile nutrient transformation and Carbon sequestration -... | ecosystem: Engineered > WWTP > Effluent > Algae...
GGCATCGGCTGGGTCACCGCGGACGACGCGTCCCCGCCACCCCAGAGCGGCGTCCGTGAGGACGGGTCACGCGGGGAGGCATCGCGCGGGCCGTCGCCCTGCTCGCTCCACCACGTCATGGGGTCGATTGTGCCTGCTTCACGTCAAAACCGTTGCCGGCGCCGAATTCGCGTGCGGGCGCCGTCGTCGCCGCGCCGACCGGAAGCACCCGGGCACCGGCCGGGCGCGCCAGGTGGTCAAAGGAGCCGACCCGGGCGGACGTGGAGGCTGCCGGGGCGACGGACATCCCCCATACGGCCGCGACCGAGGCACCCGCTGCGGCGGTAGCAAAGAGGGCCGCGCGCAGCGCCGACCGATGCTGGGCGGGTGCCGTCGGCGACAGCACCGCCACCCCGAGGTCCGGCCCGAGACGGTCCGGCCCGAGACGATCCGGCCCCAGACGATCCGGCCCGAGACGATCTTGCCCGAGACCGGCCGGGGCGCGCCGGGGTACGGGCGGTCCGAAGATATGCGCCGCAGAGGCCGAAGCCGCCTCATCGTCGGAGTCGGGCAACCAGGCAAGGGGAACAGCCGTGTCGAATCCGCCGCTCCGAGCCCTCGACGGGGCCACGTCCGCCGCAGCAGACGCCGCCGACCGTCGTGCCGGCACCGCCACCGGGATCTCCTGCGAGACCGCAAGCAGCATGGCGCGCAACTCATCGGAGACCGCCGGCCCGCTACGGAGGGTGGCCCGCACCCTGCGCTCGAGATCGGCCGCTCCGCGACACGACGTGCACGCGACCAGGTGCCGATCCCAACTCAACTGCTCGCTCTGGGGAAGCGCCGCCTCGACGTAGTCGCCCACGAGATCGCCCAGGCATCGCGACCGGTTCATCGGGTGACCGCCCGCCACTCCACCGTCATCACGCCCCTGCCGGCGCGAGGCGGGCACCACCCAGGGGGGCGCGGGTCGCCGTGGCCCGCCGGACTTCCGGGGCGCGGTGCGCGAGCGCCTCGCGCAACTGGGCCCGGCCACGGTGGATCCGCGAACGCACCGTGCCCAGCTTCACCCCGAGCGTCGCCGCGATCTCCTCATACGACAGGCCCTCGATGTCGCACAGCACCACGGCCGCGCGGAAGTCCGGAGGAAGGGTGTCCAGCGCCCGCTGGACGTCGTCATCGAAGTGCCGATCGGCATACACCTGATCGGGGGACGGCTCGCGGCTCGGCAAGCGAGCCGACGACTCGTCCGACAGGGCGTCGAAGCGGATGCGCTGCTTGCGGCGCATCTTGTCGAGGAAGACATTTGTAGTGATCCGGTGCAGCCACCCCTCGAAGTTGCCCGGCGAATAGGTCCCCAAGGACCGGAACACCCGGATGAACACATCGTGGGTGAGGTCTTCGGCGTCGTGCACATTGCCGGTGAGGCGGTAGGCCAGCCGGTAGACGCGCGCCGAGTGCTCCTCGACGATCAAGTCCCAGGTCGGCGGCTGCCACGCGGCCGTCCCGGCGGCCTCGGTCAGCGTGTCGGTCATGTCTCCTCCATGGTCGGGTGAGCGCGCGCTCCCCCGTCGTCTGTTACTGATACGCGCGCGCTGTCTCGATCGTTCCCGACAAAGCTGGGATTCTGCTGTAAATCGGCCGTGGAGCGCCGCATTAGGCTGGGTAGCCATGAGTGCACCGCGCCTGGCTAGTTGGGCCTACGCCGAGGAGTTCGTCGCCGAGTCCCCGTTCGGTGAGCAAGCCCGTCACGCCGGAACCGAGTTCGGCGCCGTCCCGATCGGCACCGGCGGCGGCGCCGCCCTGCGGATGCTCGCCGCCGCGAGCGCGGCCAAGTCCGTGGTCGAGATCGGCACGGGCGCCGGCACCTCCGGCCTGTGGCTCCTTGCTGGTATGCCGCTCGACGGCGTCCTGACCACGATCGACTCCGCCCCGGAGCACTCCCGATCGGCCAAGGCGGCGTATGCCGCGGCCGGCGTCGCGCACCAGCGCACCCGGGTGATCACCGGGGCCGCGCTCGACGTGCTGCCGCGGATGACCGACGGCGCCTACGACTTGGTGTTCGTGGACGCCGACAAGGCGAGCTATCCCGCCTACGTGGAGCACGGCATACGACTGCTGCGCCGCGGCGGCATCTTGGCGCTGGACAACGTCCTGTGGCACGACAAGGTCGCCGATCCGGCGGCGCGCGATGCGACGACCGGGACCTTGCGCGACCTCGGCAAGAGCCTGCGTGACGATGAGCGGCTGATCACCAACCTGCTCCCGGTGGGCGACGGCCTGTTGGTGGCCGTCAAGCGCTGAGGCGCAGGTCGGGTCGGACGTCAGGCGGCCGGACTTCAGGCGACTGGGGTTCAGACGCCGGGAGTCAAGCCGCCGGCGTTTAGGCCGAGCCCGGCCCGGCCCCTCGGCGGAACTTCGCCGGGCCCTCGGCGATGGCGACGACCTCATACGCCTCGATGCTGATCGGCGCGCTCCCGAGCATCTCGGAGACTGGGGCGTGCGCGGCCTTTGCGGTGAAGTCGGCCTGGAAGGCGTCGCGTTCCTGGGCGGTGTCGAAGACGTAGGTTCCCTCGAACCACTCGCCGTCGCGCATGCGCCATACCTTGAAGGCGAGGCCGTCGAGGAACATGAACCGCGCCAGCGACGTGCCCACGACGTACTCGCGTAGGCGGCCAGACACATCTGACCGTGCTCCCGCTAACGACCAGCGCACGGCCAGCCCGAAACCGGCGTTCATGGGCTCCACTCCTTTGTCAGCCACCGCAAACTCAGGCACCGTAGCCCGTCCGCACCATGCTGACGATTACCGTATCGACCTCCGGAACGCCGCCTGTCCGACCTGACCAGCGCGACCCGAGCCGCGTCGGGGAATGACGAACGCCCCGGCTCCAGAAGGAGCCGGGGCGTCGTCGTGCTGAGGTTCAGCAGGTCACTTGAGACCTTCGCAGTTAGTGATGGCATCCCCGAGGGCCCGGATCTCATCCGGCGTCATCTCGACGACGAGGCGGCCACCGCCTTCGAGCGGCATGCGGAGCACGATGCCGCGGCCTTCCTTGGTCACTTCGAGAGGACCGTCGCCAGTCCTGGGCTTCATTGCCGCCATCCGCCAATTCCCTTCCTACGCCCTGGCGCGGGGTTGCCCGCGACACGGCTTGATACAGACGAGGAATCTGCTCCATCGCCACTTGTCCAATATTATCGCCCGTCCACGCGGTGAGAAGAAATTCACGACTCCGCCGATCCTCGATCGGCGTTGACCCGCGATCCCAGGAACGTCATTACGGCGGGCTCGCCCCCCAGGGCACGTAGGTGAGCAATGTCGCCGTCCACCAGAACATCCCGACGACCAGCGGCAGTGCCAGCATCAGCACCCGGCGGCGCCAGTGTCCGACGATCGGTCCACCCGTGGACGTCCGCATGGCGACACTCGCCACCAGAGCCGTCAACGGGAAGTCGAGGACGAGAAAGCGCCACATGCTGGTGATCGGCCGCACCACGGCGAAGAGGTAGAGCGGATAGGCATAGGCCCAGGCGCGCACCTCCAAAGGCAGCCACCGCCCGTGACGACCGGCGACGAGCACGACATACGCACCGAGGCAGCCCGCGACGAGGGCGATCCCAAAGACGCCGTGGAGGCCCCACGCCCAGGTGAGCCACTGGACGAACGGGCCCTTCTCGGGCCGCTGGCCCCAGACCGCCTGCACCTCATAGAAGGCGGTCGCCCGGCCGGTGCGCAGGCCGACCACGACCGGCCACGAGACGGCCGAGACGGCTACGGCCATACAGAGTGTGATCAGGCCCGCCCACTGACCTCGAAACTCCGTGCGCAGCCGACGCAGGTCACCGCCCATGCGGGCCACCAGGTGAACCAGCACGACGATGCCGACGGCCGGGGCCACCGCCCGGGTGAAGCCGAGCGGGATGACGACGGCTGCGGCCCACCAATAGCGACGATCCATCACCAGCAAGATCGTGGCGGCCGTCAGCACGAGCGCGAGCGGCTCGCTATAGGGCATCACCAGGATGCCAGTCGCGGGATAAAGGCACCACAAACAGGTCGCGAGCAGGGCGAGGCGATCGCGATGCGCCTGGGGCGCGGCGTGCACCGCCTTGCGGCTGATCGCCCAGATCAGAACCGCCCCGACCGCTCCCAGGACGAGATTCAGCGCCACGGCTGCAACGGTGAAGTCCAGCCCCAGGGCCATCAGACCGCGCACGATCATCGGGAACAGCGGGAAGAACGCCCACGCGCTGTAGGTGATCTCGCCGGTGTCCCCATCGCGCGGCAGCGGCAGCGGGTAACCATCCACGGCGATCCGGCGATACCACTGGGCATCCCACAGCCGCAGGATGTCGCCGACCCCGGGATCGAGGTGACCGACCCCCGCGGGGGTTTGGAACCACGTCGCGGCCACCCACATGGCGAGGACCGCGAGGAGCCGGGTCGCGGCATACACAATGAGGATGGTGCGGATGGGGTGAGCCAGCGCCCGCCCGAAGAACTCGTTGCGACCTGCTCTCGTATGGAGCGCGCGCGCCCGAGCGGGCGCTGTCACGTCCTGATCCCGCTCACGCGGCCAGGAGTCGGTCGAGGGTCTGGGCGAACAGGCGACGCCCCGCCCAGGCACTGACAGGACCGGTCAAGAAGGGGACGGGGTCGAGCCGCGGCCCCAACTCTTCGGTCCAGCTGACCTGGGATCCACCGGTCGGCAGCGGCGTGACGCTCACGTCTGCCCACCCCTTCAACCATGCCCCGATCTTGACAATGCGGAAGCGGCCGGGCGAATCCAGGGTCGGCGGATCGAAGATCGTGACGATCATGTGATCGGCGAAGGCGACTCGGCCGACACCGGTGATGCCGCTGAACTCCCAGCCGAGCCCGAGGGGCGCCGAGTCCGTCTGCATCCGGGTGAGCGGGATCGCGTCACCATGCGCCGCGAAATCGGTGAGTCGGGCCCACGTCTCGGTGGCCGAGAGCGAGACGCTCCGCGTGACCGTGAAGGCCGTCACGGGATCAATTCGTCGGTCGCGGGCGGCGCGGGTTGGTCGGTGCTAGCGGACACGCGATGGGGATCGAGGTGACGGGATCCCGGCTCGGCCGCACCGGCACCGTGTTCGTATGCCGCGAGCCGCGCCTGGAGTTGGTCGAGAACCTCATCGACCTGGTCCATTCGATACCCGCGCAGCGCGGTATCGAAGTGCAGGTCATCGATATCGCGCGCCGTCGGCTCCGCGGGCAGCCTAACCAGGGGCTGGGTGTGCGTGGGCTCCGGCATCGGGTCGTACTGCGCCCGCCCGAGGATGAGCGCGGCGAAATAGGCGGCCACCAGGACCCCGACGACGAGGAAAAGGATCCAGATCATGACTGCGCCTCGGGGGTTCCGTGATGCTCGGCAGCGGGGGGCGACCACCGGGATCCGGCCGCCGCAACGATGGCGACGGCCTCGTCCGGGTCATCGGTCAGGTGCAGCAGGTTCAGGTCTTCGGGGCTGATCGTGCCACTGGCCAGGGCCTGCTCGCGCAACCAGTCGAGCAGGCCGCTCCAGTAGTCCACGCCGATCAGCACGATCGGGAAGGAGGTGACCTTGCCGGTCTGTACGAGGGTGATCGCCTCGAAGAGCTCGTCCAGCGTGCCGAAGCCCCCGGGCAAGACGATGAAACCCTCGGCGTATTTGACGAACATCGTCTTGCGCACGAAGAAGTAGCGGAAGTTGATGCCGAGTTCGACGTACTCGTTGAGTCCGGTTTCGAAAGGCAACTCGATGCCGAGGCCGATGGACGTGCCGCCGGCCTCCACTGCTCCCTTATTGGCGGCCTCCATCAGACCCGGCCCGCCGCCGGTGATCACGCCATAGCCAGCGCGGGCGATGGCCGCACCAAGGCGCACCCCGATCTCGTAGGTCGGGTTGTCCCGTGGCGTGCGGGCGGAGCCGAAGACCGAGATCGCCGGACCGATCTCGGCCAACCCGCCGAATCCTTCGACGAACTCGCTTTGGATGCGCAGCACGCGCCAGGGGTCGGTGTGGACCCAGTCGGTCCGGCCGCGGTCGTCGAGCAACCGCTGATCGGTCGTGCTGCGCGGGACCTGGGCCCCGCGCAGGGTGAGCGGACCACGGTGGTAGACATTCTCCGGGGAGCGGGGTTTCATCGAAGCCACCGGATCATCGCCTCCTCGCACGCGCCATACTGCGCCACCGGGCAGCGCTCGTCATCCATGTGCGCGAGGTTCGGATCCCCCGGTCCGAAGTTGACCGCCGGGACGCCCATCGCCGAGAACCGGGCTACGTCCGTCCAGCCTTGTTTGGCGGTCACCGGCACGCCCAGCGCGGCGATAAAGGCTTGTGCCGCCGGACGATTCAGACCCGGTCGAGCTCCGCCCGCGTTGTCGACGATGTCGATCTCGAAGCCGTCGAAGACCGACCGCACGTGCGCCGCCGCCTCGTCCTCGGACACCGATGGCGCGTAGCGGTAGTTCACCGTCACGACGCACCGATCGGGGATGACATTGGTGGCGGTGCCCCCGCTGATAAGGACGGCGTTGAGCGCCTCGGGATACTCCAGCCCGTCGACCTCCTTGACCTCGGCGCGGTAGTCGGCCAGCCGGGTCAGGATCGGGGCGGCGTCGTGGATGGCGTTGTGTCCCTTCCACGGGCGCGCTGAGTGCGCCGCGATGCCCTTGGTGGTGATTTCGGCGCGCAGCGTCCCCTTGCAGCCCCCCTCGATGGCGCCATCGGTCGGCTCCAGCAGCACCGCGAAGTCGGCGTCTGTGATCAGCTCGGGCCGCTCGCGCTCGATGAGGCCCAGGCCGTTGTAGATGCTGTCGATCTCCTCGGCCTCATAAAAGACGAAGGTGAGGTCCCGCGTCGGGGCGGGCACGGCATACGCCAGACGAAGCATGACTGCGACCCCGCCCTTCATGTCGACGGTTCCCCGCCCACGCAGGATCTCGCCCTGCCCGCTCGGCTCCCGCACTGTTGGGAGGTTGGGCGGGTCCACCGTGAGCGGCACCGTGTCAATGTGCCCGGCGAGGACCACGCGCTCAGGCCGGTCGAGATTGGTGCGCGCAACGATGGTGTTGCCCAGCCTGACCACGTCGAGGTGCGCGAGCGGCCGCAGCGCGTCCTCGATCGCGTCGGCGAGCTCGCCTTCCTGCAGACTCACGGACGGCCGGTCGCACAGGTCGGCGGTCAGTGTCGCCGCGTCGCGGGCCAGGTCGAGGGGGTTCGGCATGGCGCCCACGATATCCGGGCCAGTTCACAGGTTCGGACATCGATTTCATAGCTTCACCACAGGTATCCCGCGCACCATCGAAGCAGTTGTTCACCCACCTCGCCTCGTCAGGAGCCATCGTGACCACCGACACCCCCACTCCCGAACCGACCGGCCGCCGCTCGCGGATCGGCACCAAGACGGCGCTGGGCGCGGCGGGCGCGGTGGCAGCGGTCGCTGCAGGTTTCGGCATCTCCGCCGCCGTGGCCGACACCCCGAGCCCCTCCGGGTCGGCGTCCGGGTCGTCCTCGGCAAGCCCGTCCGGGTCCGCCACTACGGCGCCTGGCATGAAGGGCGGCATGAATGGCGGCGGCATGGGCATGCGCCACGGAGGGCCCGACGGCTTCGGCCGCGGACCCGGTCACGGACCAGGCATGGGCGGATTCGGTATGGGGCGCGGCCTCGACACCGCCGCCCTCGCCACGAAGCTCGGCATCGACCAGGCCAAGGTGACGGCCGCCTTCGATGCCCTCCGCGCCGAGCGCGAGGCGGCGCGCAAGGCGGAGCTGTCCAGCCGCCTCGACGCAGCCGTCAAGGCCGGCAAGCTCACCGACGCCGACAAGCAGTCGATCCTCAAGGGCTTCGACGCCGGCGTTCTCGGCGGCCCGCAGCGCGACTGAGCCACGTTGCTGGAGATCGGAGCCAGCGCGGGGGCTCCCGTAGGGGCAGTCGAGGAGCGACGTCGAGCGAGGAACGAGCGAGCGGCGCGACGAAACTCCTGCCCCTACGGGAGCCCCCGCGCTGGGTCCGGGGTCGTCGGCCGTCCCGGCTCAAGTACGGGGATCTGGGGTCGTCGGTGCGCGCACATACGATGTCCGCATGACTAGCGCGACCGATACACGGATGGCGTGGGGGCACGGCCTGGCCACGGTGACGGATGCCGGGCAGGTGCTCGACACCTGGTTCCCGGCCCCGGCCTTGGGCGAGCCCGATGACGAGGCAACCCCGGCCGGCCTCGCCGCCCTGGTCGGCGCCGATGCGGAGCGCGGCGTGCGCACGGAGGCGGTCCTCGTGCGCATCGACCTCGACGCGGTGCCGGCGAGCACCTCCGACGCCTACCTTCGCTTGCATCTGCTCAGCCACCGCTTGGTCGAGCCGAACTCCATCAACCTCGACGGGATCTTCGGGCAGCTTCCCAATGTCGTCTGGACGAGTGCCGGTCCGTGCGCGGTCGAGGGCTTCGAGGCCACGCGCCTGCGTCTGCGTCGGCGGGGGGCCGTCGCCGTCTACGGCATCGACAAATTTCCGCGGATGGTCGACTACGTCGTCCCGGCCGGGGTCCGGATCGGCGACGCCGACCGGGTGCGCCTCGGAGCACATCTCGCGGCCGGGACCACCGTCATGCACGAGGGCTTCGTCAACTTCAACGCCGGGACCCTCGGCACGTCCATGGTGGAGGGACGGATTAGCCAAGGCGTCGTGGTCGGTGACGGCTCCGACGTCGGGGGTGGCGCGTCCACGATGGGGACCCTTTCCGGCGGCGGGACCGAGCGCGTGCGGATCGGGCAGCGCTGCCTCCTTGGCGCCGAGTCCGGGCTCGGCATCGCCCTCGGCGACGACTGCGTCATCGAAGCCGGCCTGTACCTCACGGCCGGCACCAAGGTGACGCTCCCGGATGGCCAGGTGGTCAAGGCCCGGGAACTTTCCGGGGCTTCCAACCTGTTGTTCTTGCGTGACTCCGTCTCCGGCCGCGTCGAGGTGCGCCCCCGCGGCAAGGGGATCGACCTCAACGCCGCACTCCACGCGAACGACTGATTAGGTGGCGGCTCCACCCTCTCGCCCCCCGGGGCCGCCGGCACGCGTGCGGGACAAGAGGTTTCGGCGGCGTGCCCTCGTGGCGGCGGCCCTCGCCGTGCTGCTGACCGGACTACTCGCGGTCGGCGTGGTCAGTTATCGCTGGTTCACCGGACCGACGTGCCGCGCGGTCGCAGGCGGTCAGAGTTTTGCCTTCTCACCCGCGCAGACGCGCAATGCGGCAATCATCACCGCGATCGCGATGAAGCGGGGCCTGCCCGCGCGGGCGGCGACGATCGCGATCGCGACCGCCATCCAGGAGTCGGGGATGATCAATATCAGCCACGGCGACCGCGACTCGCTGGGGCTGTTCCAGCAGCGGCCATCGCAGGGTTGGGGCACGCCGGAGCAGATCCTCGACCCGGTCTACTCGACGAATGCGTTCTACGACGCCCTGATCAAGGTCGACAACTACACCGAAGGCGAAATCACCGCGGTCGCCCAGGCGGTTCAGCGCAGCGCCTACCCCGAGGCGTATGCCGATCACGAGGGTCAGGGGCGGGTCCTTGCCTCGACGTTGTCCGGCCACTCCCCCGCCGGCCTGGCCTGCCGACTCTCTCGAACCACCCGGACCCAGGCGACGTCGGCGGACATCACCGCCGCCCTCGTTGCCGAGATGGGGCAAACCGGGACGGCGGAGCGGGACGGGACCATCACGGTCCATACGTCCTCCACGCGCGCGGCGTGGGCTGTTGCCGAGTGGGCGGTGGCGAGCGCCGACGCGTTCGGGTTCGAACTCGTCACCGTGGCCAACCGCGAGTGGCGCCGCGGCGCGGGCCGGGGCGCCCTGGATTGGGGCACGACCGACGCCCCCTTCGACGGCACCACGGTCACGTTGACCCCCGCCTCCTGATTGGCCCCGGCCGCCTGATCCGACTCAGCGGGCCGGAGTCGGATGACTACGGGAGCGGATCAGCGCTTCAGCGCTGCGCGATCGGCACGAAATCGCGCGCACCCTCGCCGATGTAAATCTGGCGCGGGCGACCGATCTTGGTGGCCGGGTCCTCGATCATCTCGCGCCACTGGGCAATCCAGCCAGGCAGGCGGCCGAGGGCGAAGAGCACCGTGAACATCTTGGTCGGGAAGCCCATCGCCTTGTAGATCAGGCCCGTGTAGAAGTCCACATTCGGATAGAGCCTGCGCTCGACGAAGTAGTCGTCGGCCAAAGCGACCTCTTCGAGCTTCATCGCGATGTCGAGCAGCGGGTCGTCGGCGCCGAGCTTGCCGAGGATCTCGTCGGCGGTCTTTTTGATGATGGCGGCGCGCGGGTCGTAGTTCTTGTAGACGCGGTGACCGAAGCCCATCAGGCGCTGGTTGGTCTCCTTGTTCTTGATCTTGCGCATGAATTCGGCCGGGTCCTGACCGGTCTCGTGCAGGGTGGCGAGCATCTCCAGGACGGCCTGGTTAGCGCCGCCGTGCAGCGGACCGAACAACGCGTTGATGCCCGCGGACACCGATGCGAAGAGGTTGGCCTGCGAGGAGCCGACGAGCCGCACGGTTGAGGTCGAGCAGTTCTGCTCGTGGTCGGCGTGCAAGAGCAGCAGCAGGTCGAGGGCCTTGACCATCTCCGGGTCGACCTCGTAGGGCTCGGCCGGGAAGCCGAAGGTCATTCGCAGGAAGTTCTCGGGGATGGACAGGGAGTTGTCCGGGTAGAGGAACGGCTGGCCCATGCTCTTCTTATAGGCGTATGCCGCGATGGTCGGCAGCTTCGCCAGGAGCCGGATCGTCGAGATCTCGACCTCTTCGGGGTCGAACGGGTCGAGGCTGTCCTGATAGAAGGTCGACAGCGCCGAGACTGCGGACGACAGCACGGGCATCGGGTGCGCATCGCGCGGGAACCCGTTGAAGAACAGCTTCAGATCCTCGTGGAGGAGCGTGTGCCGGCGAAGCCGCGCGTCGAAGGCGTCGGCCTGCTCCTGGGTCGGCAACTCGCCATAGATCAACAGGTAGCTGACCTCAAGGAAGTTGGAGTGCTCGGCAAGTTGCTCGATCGGATATCCCCGGTAGCGCAGAATCCCCGTGTCGCCGTTGATGAACGTGATCTTGCTCGAGCACGAGGCCGTGTTGACGAAACCGGTGTCGAGCGTGACATCGCCAGTTTCCTTCAGCAGGGCCGAGATATCGAAGCCGTCCTCGCCCTCCGTCGCCGGAATCCGCTTGAGGAAGAGCTCCTTGCCCTCCGCAAGAAGCTTGGCACCCGCTACACCGTCGTCAGCCATATCGCGAAACTACCGCACCGACTTGGCCTGCGACGAGCCATGTCTCATGTGCGAAGCAGCGGAAACGCCAGCGGGATCGGCCAGACTGCCATCATGCGCGTGCTCCATGACGGCCCGATCCTTCTTGTCGTGCGCCCAGTTCTCGATCGTTCAGCGCAGCGTCACCGCGCCGACTATCAAGGACGCCTTCGCCGGCAGCGGCAACGGCCTCTGCGGCGGCAGTTGACTCCCCCCAGGATGCGCCCCCGGCCCCCAACGCCCAACAACTCATCGATCAACACCGTGCCGATTCAGATGGATGGCACCGCGAGCACGACGCCGTCCTACGACCGGACATCGCGCGCGCCCTCGATCGGCTCGCCGTGGAGAAGCAAATTGCCGACCGTGTCCCCGGGCTCGCCGTGGGAGTCAGCCGCCGCGGCCACATGGTGTGGTTCGTGGGCATCGGCTCGGCCGATGTCAGCCTGCCAACACGGCCACCCGATGCGGACACGCAGTTCGACATCGCCGGCATCACCTCGACCTTCGTCGCCGTCACGGTCATGGCCCTACGGGACGCGGGCAAGCTCTCGCTCGACGATCCTGTGGAGCGCCGCTTGCCGCCGTCACGGCATACGGACGTCACGGTGCGCGAGGCGCTCACGCACATCTCCGGAATGCAGCCCTCCGTAAGGCAGCGCGAGCCGGTCCGTGACGCGTGGGACGCCCCGCACTCAGCACCCCACTCCCAGCCCTACGTCGGGATGCTCGCCGAGCTCATCGCACGCCTCGACCACGAGGATTGGTATGCCGCGGTGCGGCGCCGCGTCCTCGACCCCCTCGGTCTCCGGTCCACGTCCCTGGGTCGGGCTGCGGGCCTGCCACAGGCGGGACGCTACTACGTGCCGCCGGGGACCGACGTGCCGGGGGCCGAGCCCACTGTCGATCTCTTCGCGTCAGGGCCTGTCGGTGGATTCTCTTCCACAGCAAGGGATCTCAGCACGTGGGGCGCCTTCCTCGCCGATCCGACCGACGAAGTGCTCGCGGCGGACACCGTCGAGGAGATGTGCCAGCCGAATACCACGACGGCGCCCGACGGGTCACTCACGGGAGGCCTCGGGTTGAGACTGGTGCGGCACGAGGGGCGGGTGTGGGTCGGGCATACCGGCGCCTTCCCGGGCACGAGGAGTGGGTGCTTCACGCACCGTGAATCCGGCACCACCGGCGTCGTCCTGATGAACCAAACAGCGGCGACCTCGCCGGGGATCTTCGCAGCGAGTCTGGGCAGCTATGTGTTGGAGCACGATCCGCCGCTCCCACCCGTATGGCGACCAGCCGCGCCCCGCAGCTGATCCACGCTCGGCCGCGCCTCCCTGGATGCCCGAGCTTTGGGTGGGTTTCCGGCGCTTTGGGAGGGAAAGCCACTGTGGTTTTGCCTCCCAAAGCGCCGGAAACCCTCCCAAAGCTGCGGCGGGCGTGGCGCCTCAACCCCGAAGGCGCGCCGCGGCGCCCGCGATCTGTTCGTCCGTCGCGGTGAGGGCGATGCGGACGTGCCGAGTGGACGCGGCCCCATAGAAGGAACCGGCGGCCGCAAGAATGCCGCGGTCGGCGAGGCGGCCGAGCGTGGTCCAGCAGTCCTCATCGGCCGTCACCCACAAATAGAGGCCCGCCTCGGACCCATCGATCCGCAAGCCGAACGCCTCGACCGCCGGCAGCAATATCTCGCGGCGTGCCCGATAGGTCGCCACCTGAGCCGCGACGTGCGTCTCATCCCCTAGCGCCGCGACTAGGGCGTGCTGCACCGGCGTCGGCATCATCATCCCGGCGTGCTTGCGCACCTCGGCGATCTGCGCGATCAGCGCCGGATCACCGGCGAGGAAGGCCGCGCGATAGCCCGCGAGATTGCTCTGCTTGCTCATGCTGTATGCCGCGAGCAGCCCCCTCACGTCGCCATCCGTCACGCGGGGGTCGAGCAAGGAGGGCGTGGTCGGCGGGTCGTCCGCAGGCCGGTCGGGGCGCCAGTCGAGCTCCGCATAGCACTCGTCGCTGGCCACGATGACGCCATGCTGGCGCGCCCAAGCGACCACCTTGCGCAGGTGCCCGACGCCGAGCACCTTGCCATCGGGATTGCCGGGGCTGTTGAGCCACAACAACTTTGGTCGCGTCGCGGAGGTCAACGGGCCGAGCGCGGTCAGTGAGGTGACCGGAACCGGTGTCGCGCCGGCGAGGCGAGCGCCCACGTCATACGTCGGATAGGCGACGGCGGGGTGGCCGACAAGATCACCCGGGCCGAGACCGAGGAAGGTCGGCAACCAGGCGACCAACTCTTTCGAGCCGACCGTCGGGATGACCCCGGCCGGGTCCAAGCCCGGCACTCCGCGACGCCGGGCGAACCAGTCGACGACCGCCTCGCGGAGGCTCGGCATACCGATCGTGAGGGGATAGCCCGGGGCGTCGGCGTGCGCACGCAACGCCTCCTGGACCACCGCTGGGGTCGGGTCGACGGGGGTACCGACGGATAGGTCGATCAGGCCCCTGACATGGGAACTCGCCCGCGCCTTGAGCGGCACGAGCGAGTCCCAGGGGAAGTCGGGAAGTGAGCGCAGGCTCACTCGTTGTGCTCCTGCGGGGGGAGCGCCGCGATGAGCGGGTGGTCCTTGGCGATCATGCCCATCTTGGCGGCGCCACCGGGGCTGCCGAGGTCGTCGAAGAACTCGACATTGGCCTTGTAGTAGTCCGCCCACTGCTCGGGCACGTCGTCCTCGTAGTAGATCGCCTCGACCGGGCAAACCGGCTCGCAGGCGCCGCAGTCGACGCACTCGTCGGGGTGGATGTAGAGGCTGCGCTCACCCTCGTAGATGCAGTCGACCGGACACTCCTCGATGCAGGCCTTGTCCTTGAGGTCCACACAGGGCTGCGCGATCACATACGTCATAGGCCCATATTAGGCACTTTCGACGACGGGGCAGGCAGCGATCCACGCTGCCGACCCGGCGTAGTCTCAGCCCGTGGCCACCACCCCCTCCGCCGTCTCCATCCCGACCGCCCTGGGCGAGATGCCCGCTCGCCTGTGGCAGCCGCCGGCTGGCCGAGGGCCGGGGATCGTTCTCTTCCAGGAGATCTTCGGGATCAGCCCCTATATCGAGCGGCGCGCCACCGACCTCGCCGCAGCCGGGTATGTCGTGCTGGCCCCGGAGTTCTACTGGCGACTC
>Ga0075156_10001111_pt1 | contig 14442 bp, 13 predicted proteins | sample JI81AbrownDNA_FD_70966 | JGI IMG/M metagenome (GOLD analysis project Ga0075156, IMG submission 70966) | Wastewater effluent complex algal communities from Wisconsin, to seasonally profile nutrient transformation and Carbon sequestration -... | ecosystem: Engineered > WWTP > Effluent > Algae...
ATTGGAACATCCGGTGAATACTGCCATTGACACCGCCACAACTATGGCCAAGAACCTAAGTTCCTTAAATAAGGAATTTCTCAATGAAGGATTACCAACCCTGAGAATGGGCATCGGGATTCATGTAGGTCAAGTACTTGCCGGGAATATTGGGTCCTTGAGTAGGATGGAATATACTGTCATCGGTGATACAGTAAATATTGCCTCTCGCGTGGAAGGTCTTTGCAAGGGAACTGGTAAAGACTTATTAATCACAGAAGCTTGTTTTCAGAAATTAGACCCGGAAGGACAAATGCGTTTTCAATATCTAGGAGAATTCGAACTGAAAGGAAGATACAACAAAGAGAGAATTTATTTTTAAATCTCGGTTGCGCGAATACCCGAGTTATGCTATTTTTTCCACTATGAAAGTTCAACTTCTTGTCCTTCTCGCAATCCTAGCTTTTTTTTCTTTCCATTGTAGCGAAAAAATAATCAGCAGACAGGATATCTTGGATTTGTTAGAAGATGACAAAGGTTCGGCGGGAGGGAATCCGTCTACCTCTTCCAATTCGAACTCGGACAATAATCCGAACAATACTCCGATTTCTAATTCCCAAAACCTCGATTATTACGGTTTGACCAATTCACCGACTGGAACGACTACAGGTGGTTCCATAGGCTTTCCAGCAGGTGCGAATCCTACTGGTCGTTAAGGTATCAAGTCTCCACTTTAACTACTTAATGTAATCAAAAAAGTCATCCATCAGCGGTTTAAAACACGAACGAAGTGTGACCTTGGCCACTCGCTCATCCTTTGGTCCATAGTTCAGAATGATGTCGTTGGGATCTCGAATGAAGGAAAAAATCTTTTCCACTAAGAATGTCGCGCTTCCATCTCTGATCGTGATCTTGTACTGGAATTCATGCTCATTGGCATCCACTTCGCCTACTCCGTAAGGCACGTAACATCGAATTAGACCTACACCTTCGATCCTTCCTGATTCTGCATTTTCCTTTTGGATTTTGGAAGTTTCAGGAGATAATTTGTACTCCAGCCATTGTTTCGCCTTCAGATACGACCTTCCTCTCTGGTAGGTCTTATTTTCCTTTGTTTCCTCTATCGTGCGATACTTTCCAGAAACAATCCAGAGACGTAGGCACATAGAATCAGAGAAGAAGAAAAAAAAGGCAAATAAAAGGAATATTTTTTTAAGCATTACTAGGAGCCTTCTTTTTCAACATCACTTGGGCAAAACAAATCTTCGCAAAGGTCAGAAATTTTCTCCTTATTCGGGCCGCCTCCTGGAAAAGGAATGACGTTATCTGGCAAATGGATCGGGAACTGGTTTTTATTATTGATCTTATGTCTCTTGGACTCGATTCTATCTATCACATTTATATCATCGGGATTTGGCACCCTCAATCTGGAGTGAGCATTTTAAAAAGATGACTCGCAATTGATTTTCTCGAATTAAAAATTGGATTGAATTCCATGAAATTTCAGTCTGAAATCTAAGGAAATAAGGGAAGGATTCCGAAACAAATGCCCGATTTTGATCGAATCGATCTAATGAATTTTGCTATCTACGGTAATGATTATGACTCTCAGTGGGATGAGATCCGTGCCTATCTAAAATCCAGTGCGACAGCACAAAGGGAATTAGAGGAAATTAAAAGATCTCTCCCCTCTCAGTCGTCAATGGTTAAAAAAAGACGTGATGTTTTGTCTATAGGGGAACCCGGAGATCTAAACGATCCCAATTCACCTAACAGAAGCTCATCTACATCAGACGCGGACCACCAAGGTAAGTCTTGGTGGAAAAAAATAATCGGAGACTAATAATGGAAAACCCTATCGTAGATCAGGCTAAAAAGAACGTTGAGAACATCAAAAAGTTCATTACACCATTTTTCAATTTAGCCGTGACGACGAACGTATATGGATACCATAACATTGTCCCCACAGGAAAGCTCATCTTAACTTGCAATCATAGAAGTGATATGGATCCTTTTGTGATTGGTTCTGCGTTTCCAAGATTCATCTCTTGGATCGCGGCTGAGTATACGACACGGATACCTTTGTTTAAAGATTTAGTGGAAAAAACGGGAACGATTCCCATGGCCATCGATGGAAATATTTCGATGTCTAGCATTAAAAAAGTCCAACAAGTTTTTAAAAATGGGGATGTCTTGGGAATTTTCCCTGAAGGTCATGATTACATGGTTAAAAATGACTTTAACGGGCCTTTGGCGAATTTCCACCATGGTTTTGCTGCTTTTAGCCTTAGAAACAAAGTGGATGTCCTTCCCTCGGTGATTATTCCAGATGAAGAAACTATTTCTGATTACCCGATACCCCCACTAGTCAGATCTTTCATGGGTATGCCCAAGGAAGTTTGCGATATCAAGAAGCGAGTTGTATATAAAAAAGTGAATCTAGTGTTTGGTGAAGTCATCAATCATAAAGATTATTCTCACCTACCTCTGGAGCAAGGAATGGTCGCCATTTCTAATGAAGCCAAAAGAAGAATGGGCGACCTCCAAAAAGCAGATTTTCTAAAAAAGTAAAATTATACTTCGACTGTCCCGCTAAATACTTCCTTGGCGGGTCCTGTCATGATGATATTGCCTTCTACTTTCCATTCGATTTCAAGTGTCCCGCCCTTAAGATCAATGATTACCTTTTTACCTGCCTTGCCATTTAGAACGGATGCAACCATCACCGCACATGCGCCCGTACCGCAGGCAAGCGTCTCGCCAGCGCCACGTTCCCAAGTTCTTTGGTAAAGATGGTCTTTGCCGCGAATGGATACGAATTCCACATTTACTCTTTTAGGAAACAAAGGATGATTCTCGATCATACTTCCCACTTCGTGAACAGGAAAATTATCAGCATCCTCTACGAAAATTACACAATGAGGATTCCCCATACTAACGGCCGTAAAATGATATTGTTTTCCTTTCACTTCAATCATTTGGTTTATGACTGGATCCTCTCCTGGCCACTGTATCGGAAGGAGTGTAGGTTTTAGAATAGGTTCCCCCATATCCACAGAGACCATATTTACCTTACCTTGGTCGTTTGTAGACAGGTCGAGTGTGAGGACCCCTTTCCCAGTTTCAATCGTTGGTCGTTTATTCTTAGTTAGACCATGGTCATATACATATTTTCCTACACACCGAACTCCATTGCCACACATTTCAGAAGAACTTCCGTCTGAATTGAACATGTCCATTTGGAATTCCCCCGTTTTTGAATTCCGTATAAATATGACTCCATCACTTCCAATACCGAAATTACGATCAGACAACCTCTGGATCTGTTCTGGCGTGAGGCGGATTTCCTCTTTGGTAGCGTCGATATAAACGTAATCGTTACCGATGCCTTCCATTTTTGTAAATTGAATCTTCATTTTTGAATTTCCCTATACCTAATCTTTTTTTGTTGGCGAGTATGGCAAGCAGGATCGGAAGCTTTTTTGATTTGACCAACACCAATCGAAAAATCAGAGTATAAGCACCATATAAAAATGAAAAGCTGTATCCTCTGTCACTCAACCGAATCAAAGTCCGTATTCAATGAAAACGGAATCTCCATCCTTGAATGCAAGCAGTGTGGCCATGTGTATTCGTCTTTTGAACAAGAGGAACATTACGATGGTTACTGGGAGGGAGAAAACCAGACCTACGACTTAGACTGGTGGGATAAAGCGCACAGACCAGTTTATAAAGATTTTATTCAGAGTTATCTTAAAAAAGAAACAGGGAAACTTTTGGATGTTGGTTGTGGGCTCGGATTTTTCGTTAAAGCAGTGTTAGATGCGAAACCAAAATGGGAGGCGACAGGATACGAAATTTCGACTCAGGCAGTCGCATTTGCGAACAAAGAAAACGGATTAAAATCTGTATATGCTGGTCTGGTTCAAAATTCAAAACTTCCGGACAATTCATTTGATATCATCACCTTATGGGATGTGATAGAACATATACCTAAACCACATTCCCTTTTGAATTATCTTTACTCCCTTCTTAAACCGGGAGGTATTTTATTCTTACAAACTCCTAACTTTCCTATCCAATTGGCGAAAGCGAATCTAAAGGTTTCCTTAAAAGGTATACAAGAGGATGGTCATTATCTGGAAGCGAAGGACCATGTGAATAATTATAAAATGCATACTCTGGCCGAACTTGGCCGGCAGTGTGGTTTCATAAAACCAAATTACAAAGTACTCATGCCGATTTTATCAGTCGCTGGCTCTAAAAGTAAATTTGCTGTTTTAGCAAAATTGGGTTATTATTGGATTACAAAAATAATTTTTATACTTAGCTTTGGAATCATCAATTGGAATAACACGCTGTTTCTTACTTTGAAAAAACCTGAATCATTGGAACGATAGTGGAAAATAATTCGGAATTCCATATCGCCTACTTAAAATCTAGGATCTCGAAGTTAAAAGAAAATTTAGAACTAAACTCTGAACAGATATCTGCCTATCAAAAAGTATTATCCATCGCCGAGAATTCTCGTAATTACGAGGAGTATCTCCAGACTCTAGGTGAGGATGCAGATCTATTTTCACTCGCAAGAAGCGAGCAAATTGATCGATATCGATCCATGGTGTCTCTTTATGAAAAATTTGGTCTCGAAGAGAATGCAGAAGTTTTTCGAAAAAAATTAACAATTTCGACTACTAGCAAGAGTTATATGGAATTGGCCACAAATTTACCCCAAACGATTGCTCTTCCATTAGAAAAGATTTCAACTGAAAAAATAAATCAATCTATGATTTTACTTCATTTACTCTTCCAGATAAATACCTACGCCAAACGAGACTTGAGGTTTGCCAAAGCACTTCAGTTTAAGTCTGAGTTTTTAAAACTAAAATCAATCGATAGTAGTTTTAGTTTTGAGTCATTTTTCATAAATCCTTACCTGCTTATAAATCCGTTTACAAGATCTCAAATTGTTTCCCTTAAAAAAAATCTAGAGTCTCTGCTTGGAGAAAGTTTTTAAATGGATGCTGGACTCAAAGACTTACTCAACTCATACCGGGCTGGTTTAAAAACATATTTTGATTCACTACCGAACGACAATGCAGAGGTAATGAAAGCAAACAAACTACTCGCGGAAATGGAATCTTTGGCGCAAAGAAGTTCTGATTATTCTGCATTTATGGAAGAAGCACAATCAAAAAATTATTTCTCTGAAATCATAACCTTTCACTCCAAACTTGGAAATGAGTTGTATAAATCCAAACCGAAAAGTACTAAAATTCCCTCCGCATCAGATATCGCCAAAGGTTACCATTCTGCTTTTGAATCAATGGGAGAATTAAAGAATGATCCAGAAATAAGCGCGGTATACAGTCGAGTGTTTCAATTAGAAAAAGAGGTTTCCTCTGGTCCAGAGTTTATTTACAGAATGGAATCCGAGAATTTATTTCTGCAAATGTCAAAAAAACATTTAATTCGAGTAATGCGGGACGGATTAGATAATTTATTGAACTCAGGCAAACCTTCCGTAAATGAAAAAATCGGCATTGTATCGAGTCCTCAGATGGAGCATTATTTCACGACAATACAAAAAAAAATCATTGAATCAAAAACAGTCATTGAAATGGAAATCATTGCCTTCGAAGAAGCTGAAAATTCGCGTTTTTCCAATCTCTGGGATTCCACATTTCTATTTGTAACTTTTCACTCCATTCTTTCCCCGTTAGTATCCTACAGGATGACAGGCTCCGAAGAAGATCGATTAGATACAAAACATGCTTATGAGTTTGTGTGTGATTTTTATGGGCTAAACTGGGATGACCTATTTGAAAACTCCCGGATCTGGGATTATTTTGAAAAGACAGTTTTTGGCGCAGCAAAGGATACCTTTCTTTCACAAAACATACATTCTGCGAAAGAACTAAAAACTGATTTTAGAAACCACTTAGCCAAATGTGTCGAAAATATAGAAATGAATTCAGATCGAAACAAACAAAAGGTGAATTTTCGAGGAAAGGAGATTGAATTAAAAGACGTTTTAAAATTCTTAAAATCTGAATGAATATTCTGAATATCCACTTCCCTCTTTTTACTCAGTAAAACTTGTCACCAGAATGTAACCATTTCTTAGACATTGCCTTTACTTATATGATTGAATTCTATGATTGTATCTTTTTCCATGAAACTATATGAAAAGTTTTTCCTCGTTACTCATGTCTTTAAAATTTTTAGTCGGGCTACAGAGTAAAGATACCTCCCTTCCAAAGGTTCAGGAAATGATCATTCCAATTCGTAATGGTCAACTAAAAGCCGACTTTTATACCCCTCCTATTAAATCGATAGGAACAATTTTAACGATCAATGGATTGGCACCATTGGGAAACCGTGACCCGAGATTCATTTTAGTAAACAAGAGTCTATCTAACCTTGGCTATACGGTGATCAGTCCTTTTTATGAAGAAATTTGTAATTTTAAAATTTCTCTGAGGAACATTGAAGATATCAAGGATTCAATTAAATATATTTGTTCAAAGTCAGAATTTACAAGAACTGGAAAAGTTTCAGTTTTTGCTCCCTCATTCTCTGGCTCATTGAGTTTAATTGCTGCCACAGATTCCAAAATTTCGGAAAAAATAAACTCAATCTGTACGATAGGTGCCTATGGAAATGTGGAGACTGTCATCGAAAACTTATTCTCAAAGCAGGAGCTTGATGAATATGGAAGGATGATCTTATTACTCAATTTTTTACCGATATCAATTGGGGAAAATGAAAACTTATTTAAGGCGTTAAGATTGGCAATCTTGGATAATTATTATAAATACAAAGATAATCTACTTGAGCCTCACTACGAGAAAATGGACAAAAGGGACAAAGAGTTATTTGATAGTTTGAAGAATGATACAGATTTTCGAATGAAACACTGGAATACAATTTTGAAGAACGGAGGAGAAAACAGAATTCTTCTCACTGCATTGTCCGTTCTGCATCATCTTGATACCTTAAAATTACCTATTTTGTTAGTTCATGGCGTAAAGGATGATGTAGTCCCTGCGAATGAATCCCGGTTAATGTTTGATAGGTTAAAATTAAACGGAGTAAAAAGTAAACTCTGTATCACGAGTTTGATCTCCCACGGCGATACTGGCTTTTCAGTGAAGACGCTTCTGGAATTACCAAAATTAGTTACATCCTTTTCATTTTTCTTCTTACACGCCATCGATCAAAAATCAACCTGAATTGATTAAGAGTTTGGATAACCGAGCGCAAACTCGATGGCCGATAAAATATGATCCGTTTCGAAATTTTTGATTCCAGGCAATACCGAGTTTAACTCCCTGACTATTTTCTCTTGCCCAAATATGGATTTCAGATGAATCCCTGAGATTCCCGAGGAGTTGGCCCCTGAAATATCATCTTCCCAATTATCACCGATCATCATACACTCGCTAGGCTTTTTGTTTACTTTCTTGAGCGCATATTCGAAATAATTTGGATGTGGTTTTTCAATTCCAATTTCTTCCGAAGTTAGGAAAAGGATTCTCAAATTCTCAGGAAAAAAAGCTCTTAATTTTAATAACTGAGTTCTTAAATTCTCATTGGTGAGAATGAGTGCATTTCCTGTTTCAAAAACTTGTTTTAAATGGATAAATAATTTAGCCCAATCAGGATTACGATCCCGTGAGTCACATAAGGATTTGCCAAAATGAAAAAAATAGCGCTCCTCAAGCCACAAAAGTAAATCGATATCCATTCCATCAATGCCATAATTTCTTTGATCCAAAAGGTTTTTAAAACACAACAATCTCAATCGATTGGAAGAGTGATGACCTAATTGAATTTTTATATGTTTTCTAGATTCGGAATAAGAGGAGATAAAATCAGATTCACTTCCCATACCTTTTGTTTTCCAGTCCTTGGAAAGCTCCGTGATCGCATAATCATATGCCTGTTTGGAGGGAAGTAGGGTATTGTCTAAATCAAGAAGTAAAAACATTGTTTTTCCCAGCTTCGGCCGTCCACTAACTGTTGAAAACAAAGTTTAAAGTTTTTAGCGAATTGCATTGCTTTAATCCTTTTTTGCTATATACTACGAACTTACTTATGAAGATCTCTACCTTAATTTTTTCCCTAATCCTCTTCACCGCTTCCAATGCATATGCAGATCCTATTCCTGACCCTGTTTCGCAGGAACGTGCTGAAAATGACCTTAGAACGTTCTGGTCCAAAAAGTATCCCGCAGAGAAGGTCATTTCCGTTGAATCTGCAGGTGAACCTGGAACACTTGATAAAATCGATAAAAAAGGGAAATTGGTGGAGCGGAAACTAAAAGTACCATTCCAAGTTGTGACTGAAAAATCTGGCACTCAGAGAGAATTTGAAGCCGGTTCTAATTACATTCAAAAGGGCCAAAAATGGGTTTTCTCGGAAATCGGAATCGGAGATGTAAAAACTATTGTTTCGGATGCAGAAAAATCACCTAGCAAACAGGAGGTGAAAGATCTTGTAATCCAAACTTTTTCGAGTAAATATTCCGATTATACTTGGTCAAAAGTATTGATTGACGATGGAACTTATAATAAAAGTACGAATGGTGGATTCTATCGCTATGAAGGCGATATAAACCGAACTGATGTTGATGGAAAAACAATTCAATGCCGTGATATTGATTTTATGTTAGTTAAAGATGCATCAGGAAATTGGAAAGTAGACATCACCTCACAAGGAAAATGTTACTAATTATTTTATGCTTCGATTTTCAAGAATATTAGCAGTGCTTTTTCTTATACTTGGCATTATACTCGTTATCTACGGTTATGTGACATTGGGAGATCCGATGTATTCGATTTCCCTTGGAAAAAACATCAATCTGATATGGGGAATCGTTATGATAGGAGCTGGTTCCTTGTTTGGGATCAGCTCCTTTTTACCAGAAAATGATTAGGCTTCTGCCTGCACGGCAGAAAGAATCTCTTTGAGCAGTGGTATCATATTTTCTAAAAGCTCTGGAAGTTCGTATTCAAGAATATCACCAGCATAAACGATATCGTTCTTTTCCATAGCCTCTGCTACATTGCCCAGGGAATCATTTAACGCAGTTGTCACTTTAGAAAGTGCCATCTCACCTGCCTTAAAGTGTGCCCAGTCGATTTCAGTATGGCGTCCTTGGATAGAAACCATTGCAGAGATCAGTGCATTCAACCTACCGACAGCATCGGTCATAATTTCTGTCGCGAGATGATCTTTCCCGGACTGAAAATTTTCATTGATCAGCATAAAATCTTTTATAATTTTATCTTTCTCATCAACAAACTTTTGTATAATGGCAAGCAGTTCCGAATCTTCCATTCGAATAACAGCAAGTCTTGCACTCAGGTCCATAAGAAACAACTTCAGATCTCTTAAATCCTCTAAGAATAAATCAATGGCTGCCGTACCATCTAAGTTTTCTGAGACTTCTTTTAAGGAGGCTATGATCTCCTCTACGTTTTTCCCTTTTCCCATCGGGCGTATGGATGCCAAATTTAAATGAAGAAGATTCTTGGTAGAGACTAACATATTTTCAATCCAAGGAATTCCTTCTTTGAGATCGTTCGTTTCTTTTTCAGTTAATGAGTCTCTTCCTACAAGAGTTGATCCAACCTTATCCACATAAGAATCCAATTCAATGAGACTATCTTCTATGATATCAAGCTCTTCACCGACAAACAAATCTAGCCTGGAAACCGTCACAATTTCTATATTTTCCATAGCCGTTCGTGATAATTCTTCCCCATTCACGTTATAAGAGCGTAAATATTTATGATTTGTCTCGATCCATTTTAATATTTCATCAAACACTTGACCTAGATAAGTTTCTCCGTTCAATGTTGTTTCTAATTTTTGTTCGTTAATATAAATTTCCATATTACTCCTGATTATTTCTCATGTTGTTTTGAAGGTAGTTACCTACAGATTTGTTCTTTCCTACACCCTGTTCCATATAAAGAAATCTCTGTTTTAGTTTAGCTTCATAGCTAACTAAATGTGCCTCATGTTCTTTAATTTTTTTATTATTTCCAGTTACATTTTCTTCGATTAGTTTTACTCTACTCGTAATGATACCGGATGCATATTGTGTGTAAGGTTTCAAAGTATCAAGAAGTCGAATCCCGACTCCATCTTCCATTTTTGCATCGTTATTTGTATCTGAGGCGAATAACTCTCTAAGTCCATCTGGATTGTCGGCTAACGCAGCTGCTAATTTTTCTTCCTCAATCAACAGAACTCCATCTTGGATTTTTTCCCAATTAGAACCAACGGCTCCTGTGGTAATACCCACATCGGTGAGAACACGGAATCCGCCCTCTTTCGTTATTGGATAATAAGAATTTGCGACTGTTTTCATGCTCGCAATGAGTCTGAGCATTGAATTTTCACCGGCCAATATGCCAGATTTCACTTTGTTGTCCCAGAACTCCTTGGAGATGTCTAATTCTTTTGTGTTGTCGGAAGGTTTACTGTCAGAGACCTTTCCATTCTTTTCTACAGAAGTTACTTCTTTAGAAAATTTCATAAGATCATTATAAGCTGCCACCCATTCTTTTACGAGTGTCATTCCTTTCTGATGATCTACATTTATCTTAAGCGTGACCGGCTCAGTTGTCACTTTATGTATATTAAATGAAATTCCTTCTAATACATCGGCGATCGCTTCGTTCGATTCCCGATTAATTTCGACGCCGTCTATTTTGAATTTCGCATCTTTTGCTTCTGCAAGAATTTTTTTTGGTTCCGCGGTGCCTGGTTTCGGAGGCGATACGAGTTGGAGAGTGGCCAGCTGGATTTCAGCAGAGGAAGTATTTGTGATAATGATCTTTTTTAGATTTTTTCCTTCTGCAATGTCACCGACTTGTAAAAGGTATTTATTATCTTTCATGGCAACGGGAATAAGTTTTGTCCTTAGATTTCCTTCTCTTTCAAAAACAAAACCTAACTCCCAAACTGCGGGCGCATCTCCAATGACAGAAAACTCCAAATAAGAACGGGCAGGAATATTATTTGATTCGGTAGGGAAAATAAAAGCCGTATCCGCTTTAAAAACAATTGCACTCTCCGTTTTGCTGGGAGTATTTCCTGGAAGTGTGGTATTTTTGTACTTACTCTCCTCATACGGAAGCGCAGCAGCTACATCTAAAGTCAAGGCAGATGTCAAAGTTTCCCCAGATGCAATATTTTCTCCAACGAGGCCAGCTGTTTTTAAGATACCGTCAGGATCTGAAAATTGGAGAGAGTTCACCTTACCAGTCTTAACCGCAATAACTGTCATAAGTGATGAGTCTTTATCTATCTTGATCACTGTGGATTGCGCAATGGCTCCAGCAGAATTGCGAATAGCATTCGATAAATCAAGAAGGGAACCACCAGGGAACGTCACTTTCTCGCTGATTTTGCCTGAAAAGATCGTAAAATTTCCTGCCGGCAGTTTGATATCAGTGTCAACTTCAACTCCGGATATTTGGTGTTTTGCGGCAAGTTCTACAATTTCAATCGGCCTTTCCCCAGAACTTGCAGCCCGAGACGCTTCCCCCGTGATTACACCTTCCATCGAAGAAGAAACAGATTTCGTTGCAAAAGGTGCTGTAAACGAAGTTAAGGCTCGCGTTTTTGTCTGCAGATTGGCGGTTAGATTTTTAACCTCATTCCAAACGGCTACTTGGGCCTTTGCATATTCATTCTCGGTCTCCCATCGTTTGATGGGTCTACGCTCGAGTTCAACGAGCTTTTTGACGATTTCATTCGTATTTTGACCGGTCATGAGACCTGGCATTGTATATGCTGGCATTGAACTTCCCTATCCCCTCATTTCTAGTGTCGTCGATTTCTGCTAAATGATTAGGAATTTACAGAATTTTTCCTTCCCGAATTCTAGAATTATGACTGCTAGCCCGATCGAAAAAATTGAACTAGGAAACCCCAATATCTTCTTTAATCGGGAACTTTCCTGGATCGATTTCAATTTCCGTGTCCTTGCCGAAGCCCAGGACAAGCGTAACCCATTATTGGAAAGATTAAAATTCCTTTGCATTACAGAATCGAATTTAGATGAATTTTTTATGGTACGGGTTGCCGGTCTCATCAACCTCAAAAAAGCAGGCGTCGAAGAAAAGAGCCTCGATGGCAAGAGGACTTCGGAAGTACTCACTGAATTGTATCAAAAAGTGTCTGAGATGGTAAAAGAGCAGTATATATGTCTCGATGATATTTTAGTTGAGTTGAGCGAAAATGATATCCTCATCGTCCAGGATCCGAGTGATCTTGCCGGAGATGACATCCAGTTCGTAAAAGATTATTATAAAAGAGAAGTCTCTTCGATACTTACACCTCTCGCTATTGACCCTTCTCACCCATTCCCACATATTCTAAACCGAACACTCAACCTCGGGATTACTCTCTACTCTGATGATGACAAAAACAAAGTGAAAGAGCTATTTGCTATCGTTCAAGTTCCGAGTGTTCTTCCAAGGTTCTTGCAACTTCCGCAAAAAAAGGATAGCGAAGCAAGAAGATATTTCCCCCTGGAAGAAATCATCAAACTTCACTTAGGCGATTTATTCTATGGGATGAATGTAAAACAAATTCATACCTTTAAAATTGTGCGTGATGCAGATATATCTATCAACGAAGAACAAAACATCGGTGACTTACTTACCACGATGAAAAACGAATTAAAAAATCGTATGTGGGGAGATGCCATTCGACTCGATGTTCATAGTGGTGCGGGTCACATTGGCGACATTCTTCGCGATTTGCTTGATTTGGATGATTATCAAGTCATGGAGATCCCCACCTTACTTAGCTTAACTGATTTAATGTATTTCCAATCTCTCAGAAAAACGAGTCATTTAAAATTTTCTTATCCAGTTCCTAAATCTGGCTTTGCCGTTCGGAAGGGTGAGTCCATTTTTTCGGAGATTAGAAAAAATGACCAACTCCTTCATCACCCCTATGAAAGTTTTAAATCAATTGAAGATATGTTAAAGATTGCTAGCGCTGATCCAAAAGTTCTAGCGATAAAAATGACTCTTTATAGAACTTCTGGTGATTCTCCCATCATACAATTTTTAGGTGAAGCCGCTGAAAATGGAAAACAGGTAACTGTTCTTGTTGAATTAAAGGCTCGATTTGATGAAGAAAGAAATATTCGATGGGCGAAAAAACTGGAGGACTCGGGGGTTCATGTTGTTTATGGAGTGGTAGGACTGAAAATTCACTGTAAAATGTTGCTCATCGTTAGACGAGAGGACGACAAATTGAATCGTTATGTCCATTTAGGCACTGGAAATTATAATTCAACAACGGCTAGATTTTATACTGATTTAAGCCTGTTCACCGCCAATCCTGAAATAACAGAAGATGTTGCCATACTATTCAATACGATTACTAGCTCAGGCAAAATGCCACGTTTAACGAGAGTTCACGCAGCCCCTACTTTTTTGAAGGATGAGTTTATCAGGCTCATCGAACGTGAATCAAATAACGCCAAAGAAAAAAAAGAAGCACGTATTATTTTTAAAATGAATTCACTCGTTGATCCAGATATCATAATGAAATTGTACGAAGCTTCCCAAGTCGGTGTCAAAGTTGATTTAATCATTCGCGGTATCTGTTGTTTGCGTCCAGGAATTCCTGGAGTCTCGGACAATATTAATGTAAGATCGATTATCGGGAGATATTTAGAACATTCTCGAATCTACTATTTCCAAAATGGCGGAAAATCAGAAGTATATTTAGCTTCGGCAGATTGTATGCCGCGTAACTTCTTACGACGAATCGAGGTTATGTTTCCAATTCTCGCGGAGAAACATAAGAAACGAATCAATAAGATTTTTGATTTTTTATTAAGAGACAATACGCAGGCGCGAACTCTCACCTCGGATGGCTCCTATATCCGACTTGCACCCGATGACGATGATCCTCCAGTAAATTCTCAAATTGACCTAGTAGAAATTTAATTGAAGGATCTATAAAAATGACAGACGTTATCACACAAGCGCTCAACAACCTCATAGGTTCGGAGAAAGTTTTTTCAAGAAACGACGGCAAACTGGATCAAAACACTTTTGATTCCTACGGGATCGACAGAACAAAGGTGTTCCCACCGAATTACCAAGTATTACTATTCCCAGAAAACACAGAAGATGTGGCCAAAATTGTTAAATACGCCTACGAGAATAACATCTCCGTGGTTCCTTCTGGAGGAAGGACCGGGTATGCCGGAGGCGCCGTTGCAAAAGACAATGAAATCGTAATTTCTCTGAGTAAGATGAACAAAGTCATCGACTTCGATCCTTTTCTCGGCGCCTTACATGTACAAGCGGGAATGATAACCAAAGAACTTCACAACCAAGCAGAAGAGAGAGGTTTTTATTTTCCAGTGGATTTTGCAGCAACGGGCTCTAGCCATATCGGTGGAAACATTGCTAC
>Ga0075156_10001112_pt1 | contig 14440 bp, 15 predicted proteins | sample JI81AbrownDNA_FD_70966 | JGI IMG/M metagenome (GOLD analysis project Ga0075156, IMG submission 70966) | Wastewater effluent complex algal communities from Wisconsin, to seasonally profile nutrient transformation and Carbon sequestration -... | ecosystem: Engineered > WWTP > Effluent > Algae...
CATCCTTTTTTTAGAAATCATGTAAACTATAGTGCAACTTTAGTTTTGCTGTTTCCTTTGCTAATTTTCTTAAAGCCATTTGCTAAAGAATCCAGGCAAAAGTATTTTTTTAATGTTCAAAATACATATACTATACTTTTTTTAATTGGTTTGTTTTTTGCTTATTCAAGAGGTGCATGGCTAGCAGTGCTTATTGGGTTTATTGGAAGCCTAAGCATAACATATAATAAAATGAAAGCAATTGTTATTGGTGCTATTGTAATGGTTGTTTTAAGTCTTTTTGTGTTATTAAATAAAAATACTTTTTTAAAACTGGCACCACAATTTAATACTACAATATATCATAATAGTTTAACAGATCATTTAGAAGCTACTGTAGCTTTAAAAGATGTAAGTAATGCAGAAAGATTGTATCGTTGGGTGGCTGGTTTTAATATGATTAAGGAACACCCAATTGTAGGTTTTGGAACAAACACTTTTTATCATCATTACAAACAATATACTGTCCAAATTTTTAAAACTTGGGTTAGTAGTAATAATGATCATTCTACAGTACATAATTATTTTTTACTCACCTTAATTGAGCAAGGTATTATTGGGTTTTTATTGTTTTGTGGTTTGATGGTTATTGCTTTGTTAAAAGCACAACGCCTTTACAATGTAGCTATAAATTTAAAGCATAAGCAACTGGCAAAAGCATTGGGTGTGATGCTAATAATAATTATTGTATTAAATTTTTTAAGTGATTTAATTGAAACCGATAAAGTAGGAGGTTTGTTTTGGCTTTGTATTGGTTTACTTATTTGGCTTGACCATAAAATTCATCTTAATAAAGTAGAGGCATAAAAAAACTTTCGACTATAAAATCGAAAGTTTAATAAGTTGATCTAGCTTTTTTATTTAACTAGCTTTTACTTCTGCTTTTTTTACAGCTACTTTGTGTGGACGACTTTTGCCAAAAGAACCTTTGAAACGCTTGCCCTTAGCTGTTTTTTTATCTCCTCTACCCATTGTGATAATTATTTTAAAATATTAATAAAGTGCAAACATAAAAAAATCCTTTCATAATTGGCAGAAAGGATTTTTTTAATAAGATGTAAGGCGAATTAGATTTTTGCACTTAACTCTTTACCTGCTTTAAACTTAGCAACTTTTTTAGCTTTAATTTTAATAGTTGCACCAGTTTGTGGGTTACGACCTGTACGTGCAGCTCTTTTAGTAACTGAAAAAGTACCAAAACCAACTAAAGTAACTTTACCACCACCTTTTAAAGTTTTAGTAACAGCACTTACAAAAGAATCTATAGATGCATTAGCTTGTACTTTAGTAACACCTGCATCTTCAGCAATTTTTGCAATTAATTCCGCTTTGTTCATAATAGAAATGTTTTTAAATTTTAAAGTAAAACAAATATAGAGGCTTTGTAATACCACCAAAATTATTTTCAAAAAAATGTGTACATCTTTTTGCTTCAAAATCCTTATGCCATAAGGATTGTAGCTTTTTTTTGTTTAATTCTTTTTTGTAAATTTAAAGTTAGTTCACCCTAAACCCTTGATTTTGTTGAGTTTACACAAATTTTTTTTAGCAGAAGCCCGTTTATAAAGGATTTTAGCTATCTTTTTTTTCTGGTAAATTAAAAATTTATGTTATTTTAATAAGTTTAAACAATTTGCATTAAGGTTCTAAATCCAATAAATTTATTGCCAAATTTGTTTATCCCTTGTTGTCTCAAATCATTGGCGTAAGTATTTATATAAGTTTCATATGCTTCTAAGGAATTGCAAAAGTATTGTACAGCATAGGTTGGGCCTTCATCTTCTTCAATGTCTAAAAGTCTAACTAATTTGTAATCTGTAAAACATTTTGTGTTTAATACATCTAAAATGTGTTGTTTTTTCATCCATACAAGCCAATCTTCGTGTATTTGCCATTGTAGCTTAATGGTTACATTGTATATGTACATAAATTAAAATTCTTTTTTCCAAAGTAAACTACTATCTCCATAACTTAAAAATCTAAAATCGTTTTCTAATGCGAAGTCGTATATTTTTCTCCAATCATTTCCAGTTATACTAGCAACCAATAAAATTAGTGTAGAGCAGGGTTGATGAAAGTTTGTAATGATGGCATTTGCAATTTTTAATTGATAACCTGGTGCAATAATTATTTGAGTTTTTGCTAAAATTTTGTTTAAATCATTTTCATTAGCATAGTTTAACAATGCTTTCAAAGCAATACAAACAGAGATGTTATTGGGTAATTCGTAAGCATCCCATTGGCTAAGTTCTAAAACTTGGTTAGCTGTTTTTTGGTGTAAAATTTTTACTCCAAGCCAATACAAACTTTCAATAGTTCTTAGGCTTGTAGTACCTACTACAATTATTGGGTTGTTTATTTGATGTATTAGCTGCTCAATAAATTTAGTTTCTACTTCTATAAACTCTGCATGCATTTCGTGCTCTTGCATGGTATTTGCCTTTACAGGTTTAAAAGTGCCAGCACCAACATGTAATGTAACAAAATTATGACATATGTTTTTTTGTTTGAAGTTGCTAAAAACCTTTTCTGTAAAATGCAATCCAGCTGTTGGAGCAGCTACGCTTCCATCATATTTGGCATAAGTAGTTTGATAAGTTTGTTTATCGGCATCTTCTGCAGTTCTTTTTAGATAAGGAGGTAAAGGAATATTGCCTGCAATATGTAAAACTTCTGCAAAGCTTAAACCTTCAATACTCCAATTAAATTGTATTAAATAACAATCGTTTAATTTTTGTTGTAATACGGCATTCAAAGTAAGTGTTTCGCCATTTGGAGCAATGGCTTGTCCTATAAGCGTTTCATTAGCTTTCCATTTTTTTGCTTTACCAACTAAGCATTTCCATTGTACTTGTTGTTTTTGTAGCATGGCAGTGGTAATGTCGTTGTATTCATTACTTGGCTCTAAGCAAAAAATTTCAATAGAGGCTCCATTTGTATTGGTAAAAAGCAAACGTGCTTCTACAACTTTAGTGTTGTTAAAAACCACAAAACTGTTTGCAGAAATTTGTTGGTGTATGGTGTTAAAAATGGTTGTGTTTATTTCTCCATTATTATAAACAAGCAACTTGCTTTCGTCTCTTACTTGCAATGGAAATTTTGCAATTTTTTCTTCGGGTAAATGATAATTAAAGTCGTGTATAGATAAATCTTTGGGATGCATTGTTGCAAAAGTAGTTACTTTCCAAAAGAAGCAATATTGGTGCTAAATATTTTTACAGCAATTGCTAAAAGTATTACACCAAAAAATTTTCTTACAGCCAATAACCCTGCTGGTCCAAGGGCTTTTTCTATTATTGTAAGCGATTTTAAACCTATATAAATTATGACCAAATTTATAAAAATGCCAACAACAATTACCCAATCGTTAAAATTGGCTTTAAGGCTCATTACAGTTGTAAGTGTGCCACTGCCTGCAATTATTGGGAAAGCTATAGGCACAACTGTTCCACTTTTTGCACCTTTATCGCCTTTAAAAATTTCGTGACCTAATACCATTTCTAAACCCAATAAAAAAATTACAATAGATCCGCCAACGGCAAAACTTCTTACATCTAAACCTAATATTTTAAGAAATGTTTTTCCAAAGTATAAAAACAAAATCATAAGCAACCCACTTATTAGTGTGGCTTGTGTTGCCCTTATACCACCCATTTTTTCTTTTAATGAAATTAGTAATGGGATGCTTCCAATAACATCTATTACTGCAAAAAGTGTAAAGGTTACAGTAAGTAAATCATCTAGTTTAAAATCCATAAATTAGAATTTACAACAAACTTATACTTTTAAGTTAATAATTATACCATTGCTACAATACATTTACTAGCTTTTGCGTTATTACAAGTGTTGCAAGAATTGTATTATACATATTACGAAAGCCCCATTGGTATTTTAAAAATCGCTGGTACTGAAACTGTAATTGCAGAAGTTAGTTTTGTGGACTCCACAAATCAAATGCAGCATGGAGAACCTGGCGTTAGCGACGTTTTGCACCAATGTACAGAAGAATTGATAGAGTTTTTTTCAGGAAAACGAAGAGCCTTTAGTGTACCTATTCATCAAGAAGGCAACGATTTTAGCCAACAAGTTTGGAGTACACTTACCCAAATAACTTATGGTAAAACAATTAGCTTTTTAGAACTGGCTAAAAAAGTGGCTAATGAACATGCATTAAAAGCTGCTGCTAGTAGTAATGGAAAAAATAAGATAAATATAATTGTACCTTGCCATAGGGTTATTGGTACAAATAAAAATTTAAGTAATTATGCTGGTGGTGCATGGCGTAAAAAATGGTTATTGCAACACGAGTTTAGAACTGCAAATGGTATACAAACTTTGTTTTAAGTCAATCTAGCAGACTTTTTGTTCAAATAAAATTTATTTGTTGCCTTTACAACAACCTACCACTCAAGAAAAAGTAGGCCATAGAAAAATAAATAATCAAACCTGTAACATCTACTAAAGTAGCCACAAATGGTGCACTAGAAACTGCTGGATCGGCTCCTAGTTTTTTAAGTAAAAGAGGCAACATGCTACCATTTATTGTGCCCCAAAGTACAATTCCCAAAAGTGAAAAGCCAACAGCAAAGCCCATTGGCATCCAGTAAACACCATATAATTGTGGATTTATTTTCTGCCAAACTGCAATACGTACAAACCCAATAATACCTAAAACAGATCCTAAAAGTAGGCCACTAATAATTTCTCTCTTTAAAATTGTCCACCAATCGCTTACAGTTATTTCGCCTACACTCATAGCTTGAATAATTAAGGTACTAGCTTGGCTTCCACTATTGCCACCACTACTTATAATTAAAGGTATAAATGTTGCCAATACAACAGCACGGGCAATTTCGTTTTCAAAATAACCCATAACACTTGCAGTAAGCAATTCTCCTACAAATAATACTACAAGCCAAGTAATTCTTTTTTTAAATAGTTTAAGTATGGGAATGTCTAAGTAAGGTTCATTTAAAGCCTCTGTTCCTCCCATTTTTTGCATGTCTTCGCTAAACTCTTCATTAGCTACCCAAAGAATATCATCAATAGTAACAATGCCCAATAATTTATTATTATCATCAGTAACTGGCAAGGCTACTCGATTATTCATTTTAAATACTTGATTGGCCGTTTCTTGGTCGTCTAAAACATTTAATGCAACTACACGCTCATCCATTAATTCTTCTACTAATTTATCGGGCGAAGCTAAAATAACGTCTCTTATACGCAGATCGTCCAATAATTCTCCTTGTGCATTAATTATATAAATAACGTCAATGGTTTCGCTATTTTTTGCAAATTTTCTTAGTGTATCAAATACTTCTTGTATAGTATTGTGGGCATAAACATATACATAATCAGGCGTCATTAACCTACCAACACTATCTTCTGGATAGCCCAATAATTCTAGGGTAGTTTTAAGCTCTTCGGGATTTAACAGTTTTATTAAATCTCGTATGGCAGGCTTCGATAGCTCTTCTAAAAAATCAGTTCTATCATCTGCTGGTAAATCGTTTAATAATTCTGCTGTTTTGTTGTGTGGAAGTTCTTGAATTATTTGTTTTTGAGTAGGGGTGTCGAGCAGTTTAAATACAGCCGAAGCTCTATGAATACTCATGTTGGCAATTATAGGAGCAGCATCATCTATATTATCATAAATTAGTTCTACAACATCGCTAATGTTTTGCTCATTTAAAAACTCTGCAATTTGCAAAGCATTTTGTTGGGCTTTTGCAACATCGAATTGTTGTTGTAAAGTGATATTTTCTTCTTCTAATTGCATTTGGGGGATAAAATTGCATGAAATTTGGATACATTTTATGTTTAAGGTATCGAATTATCATAAATTTTAAAAATCTATTAGTTGCCAAAACCCTACATTTGCAATCTTAAATTTTTTAAATAATGAAAATAGTTACAATCGACGGACAATTGAGGACCGAATTTGGCAAAAAAGCCACCCGCCAAATACGCTCTCAAGAAGCAGTGCCTGCTGTAATTTATGGAGGTGCAGCCGAAGTTAATTTTTCGGCATCTGCAAAGGCTTTTAAGCCATTGGTTTATACACCAGAATTTCAGGTTGCTGAGGTTACTGTAGATGGAAAAACCTACAAATGCATTTTGAAAGATTTGCAATTTGATAAAGTAAGCGATAAATTAACGCATGTTGATTTGTTGGAACTTGTAGATGACAAAAAAGTAATTGCTACTTTGCCATTAAAATACACAGGTAACAGTATTGGTGTTAAAGATGGTGGTAAATTAGAAATTAAAATGAAGAGTGTAAAAGTGAAAACTTTGCCTAAATATTTGAGAGAAAATATTGTGGTAGATATTACCTCTTTGGCTTTAAATGCTAACTTAAGAGTAGAAGATATTAAAGCAGATAATATGGAAATTATGAACTCTCCACGTATTCCTATTGCTTCTGTTGTAATGACTCGTCAACTTAAACAAGAAGAAACTGCTGCTGCAAAAGCTGCTGCTGGTGGTAAAAAATAGTTTTCGTTTTTAGTGAATGAAATATTAAAGCCCTTGCAATTGCAAGGGCTTTGTAGTTTTTTGTAAAATAATTGAAAGAAAAATGTAGAAAAGCTTCTGTAATGTTTTTATAATTAGTTTATTGTAACCAATCCTCTAAATCCAAGAAAAGAAGTTAAATCTCGCTGGCTATTTTTATTACTAGTGCTATACCATTCGTGGCGAACACTAAACTCCAGTTTGTTTTTTATTTTCCAGCCCAAACCAATGCTTCCTGCTAGACCACTAATTTCACTTGTTTTATATGGCATTGAAGTAGTTGTTCCCATCCAATCACTATAATTATATCCAGCATCTGCTTCAGCATAAAATTTATCGTTCAAAGTACGTCTATATCCAAATTTTAAACTATATAAAGTTTGAGGGGGCAAACTAACATTTAAATCAACCGAAATGCCTGGTATAGAAAGCACTTGAGCAATATTGCCTGGTCTTCCAGCAAATCGTAAAACGCCAAAATTTCCAGTTATAAAATCTTTTTTTCCTATAGGTTTCAAAGCTTTAAAACTGGCACCTACTCCAATCATTAAAACTTTAGCAGCTTGTTCTGTTGTTGGTACAGCAGCTTCGGCAGCTATGGAATAACTCATTTTTCTTTTTGGTGTAATACTTTGGGCAGGTAATGTGCAGTAAAATAAAAAACCAAAACAGCTAAACAATAATCTCATAAGTAATTTTTTGGTTGTAAATATAAGTAGCACCATTTAAATCTCAACTTTTGATGGTAAGCAAGTTTAAACCTACAAACTACTTAAAAACATATCAATACTTTGGGCATCATCCACACTAAATTCTCCAATTTTTGTTCTTCTTAAACTGCTTAGATGACCTCCAACCCCTAGTTGTTTTCCAAAATCATTTGCTAAACTCCTTATGTAAGTTCCAGTACTGCAATTGACTTTAAAGAAAATTTTGGGTAAATCAATATTAGTAATTTCAAAATTATAAATGCTTACAGGTCGGGGGTCTACTTTTACTTCAATGCCTTTTCTGGCAGATTCGTAAAGCCTTTTTCCGTCTTTTTTTATAGCACTGTGTTGTGGTGGATACTGTAGAATGTTTCCAATAAAGGGTTTGGTTGCCTCTATAATGTTTTCAAAATTTAAATGTTCAAAAGATTTAAAATCTTGAGGTTCACTTTCTAAATCATAAGTGGGTGTTGTTGAGCCAATTGTAATACAACCTGTATATTCTTTAGCTTGCCCCATGTACTCATTAATTTTTTTGGTAAATTTTCCTGTACAAATTATGAGTAAGCCAGTAGCCAAAGGATCTAATGTTCCAGCATGCCCTACTTTTTTTATTTTAATGGTGTTTCGTATTTTTCTTACAGCATCAAAGCTTGTCCATTCTAAAGGTTTATCAATCAACAAAACTTTACCCAGTTCAAATTCTTCTTTTTGTATCATACTTGCGAAGATATAATACCTTATTTTTACTTTATGCAACTGCCTTTTTTTTACGAAGAAAATATACCTAGCTCACCATCATTATTTACATTAAATGAGGACACTTCTAAACACTGTGTGCAAGTGTTAAGAATGCAAGAAAACGAAAGTTTGCAGCTTACAAATGGCAATGGAATTTTAGCTACTTGTGTTATAACCTCTCCACATAAAAAAAACACGGTTGTTCAAATAGAAAAAATTGAGCAATTTACTGAACCAGAGCAACAAATACTCGTTGCGATTTCTCCTTTAAAAAATGCTACAAGGCTTGAGTGGTTTTTAGAAAAAGCAACAGAAATTGGTGTAACAAAAATTCAATTAATAATTTGTAATAGAACCGAAAAGCAACATGTTAAGTTTGATAGATATAAAAGCATCATTATTTCAGCTATGTTGCAAAGCCAACAAACTTGGATGCCAAAATTTAGCGAACCAATTAAGTTTGGCTCAATATTTGAAATAGATAAAGCTGCTACAAAATTAATTGCACATTGTATAGAAGATAATAAAAAACTATCCATATTAAACATGCAACTTGGCAATAGCTGTAGTGTTTTAATTGGCCCTGAAGGTGATTTTTCAGCAGAAGAAATTAAAGTAGCACTGCGTAATAATTATCATCCAATATCTTTAGGAAATACAAGGTTAAGAACCGAAACAGCAGGCGTTGTGGCTGCTGCTTTAATAAAAAACGGAATACCTTTATGAAACAATTTGTATTTATTGCTGCTTGCTTTGTATTAAGTTTTTTTGCGTGTAATAATAAACCTGCAATAGAACAAGATTTAACTATTACAAAAAAAACTGCTTTTAACTCATTATTTTTTGATAGTTCACAATTAGAAAATTATTTTAAAAAAAATAGCCAACTTGCTAAATATAAAGAACAGTATATAGCATTTTATAAACTTAGAAACTACCAATTTGCATGGATAGATGTAAAGGGGTTTGATGAACAAGCAATTCATCTTGCAAATTTGGTAAACAATGCTGTAGGCAATTTACAAGATAGTAGCATATATGTAAGCAATTTTTTGTCATCCTATAATTCCATGTTGGTTGATGGGTTAGAAAATGTTGAAACCAACGAAATACTAGAAACAGAGCTTTTGCTTACTGGACAATTTTTTAATTATGTAGCAAAGGTGTACAAAGGCATGGATATAAATGCTGAGGAATTGGGCTGGTTTATACCACGTAAAAAGGTAGATTTAAGTAAGTTGTTAGATACAATCATTAAATCGAAGCAATATGAAGTAGATTCTTATTTACCATTTAATTCTCAGTATTATAAATTGCAAGAGCAATTAAAAGTATATTATCAATTACAAAAAAAATACACTTGGGATACCTTTGCCATACCCACGAAAGTTTATAAAAAAGGAGATTCTAGTGTTTATATTAAAAAACTTAAAAACTATTTATTTAGGTTTGGCGATTTAAAAATACAAGACACTTCAAAAAAATATACAACAGAAACAGAGAAAGCAATTAAGAGTTTTAAAAGAAGATTTGGATTGCCAATTGATGGTAACATTAGTAAAAGATTTGTGCAAGAACTTAATGTGTCCATTAAAACACGAATAGAACAGTTGCTTGTAAACTTAGAAAGAGCAAGGTGGCTGCCTGCCGAAAAAGATAGTAACTACATTTTAGTGAATATTCCAGAATATAAAATGCACATTTACGATAGTGCTGTGAACAAATGGGATATTAATGTAATTGTAGGTAAAGCAGCAACAAGCACAGTAATTTTTACTGGTAATTTAAAGCATATAGTTTTTAGTCCTTATTGGCGATTGCCAACGTCGATTATTAAAAACGAAGTAATGCCAAAATACAGAAAGGATAAATCATATTTGGCAAGAAATGGAATGGAGATTTATGCAAAAGGAGATAGTTTTCCATTAATAAGACAAAAACCAGGACCAAAGAATAGTCTTGGTTTGGTAAAGTTTTTATTCCCAAATTCTTACGACATTTACTTCCACGATACTCCAGAAAGAAGCTTGTTTGGTGCAAATGATAGAAGTTTTAGCCATGGGTGTATACGTGTTGGAGAACCAGCAAAATTAGCTCAGTATTTACTTAGAAAAGATACAACATATAAGCCCCAAATTATTGATAGTTTAATGCATTTGCCCAAAGAAAAATGGGTAACATTGCCTAAAGCTGTTCCTGTTTATTTGGTTTATTTTACCACTTGGGTTGATAAAAATGGCAAACTAAATTTTAGAAAAGACATTTATAAGCATGACGAGAAAATGGCTAATAAATTGTTTGATAGAGAACCTATAATTTCTAAAGATAGTTTGATAGCATTAAAGAAAAAGCAAGAGATAAAAAACAACTAGCTTTTTAAGTATTTAGATAAGGCTTCAATAATTAATGTTTGCCCAAAACCATAACTAAGCATTACTACAACTGGCAAAAAATCAATATCTGTTAGGTAAAATTTGTGAACAGATAAAATTGCATCAGAAGTGCAAATCATCAACATTCCTGGAATAATTTTTGTAATTGCAGTTTCTTTTAGTCTTTTACTTTTAACCACATTAACAGCAAAAGAAGTTACAATACTTAACACAAGCATATACACTAGTATATAGTTTTTTAATTGCCCTAAATCGCCTAGTTTTAAAACTTTAATTAGAACAAAACATACAACTAGCATTCCTAAAAAAGTAAATAGTGCTTCTTGCCCATCTTTAAAGTTTATGGGTTGCATTTCATTAAATATAAATCCATAAATGCCATATGCAACTAAAAAGCTTATCATGCCCATTATAAAAAAGCTATTGCCATTCTTTAGCAATAAATAGTCGCCAATAAATGCTGCTACTAATGATATATATACAAATATTTTTTTACTATAATGCTTTGAACGCCTTGTTTGAGCAAAAAAGTATAATGCTAAAGTTGGCATTAACAAGAGTTTTAGGTAAATATGATTCTCGGAAAGGCCATAATTAAGTACTAAACAATCGAGCAATAAAATAGCCCAATAAATATGTAATCCATAATTCTTGAAAAACTTCATAAAGCGGTAATAAGATAACGAAAATAAACGGATTAAGCATACCAAATTCAAATCCTACTATTTTTGACAACTATGCAGCAAAAAGATAAAGATTTTATTAAATATTGGGAGTTAAAAAGGCTAGAAAACAAAAACAATCCATTGCTTTTTGTGAAAGGATTTTCACTTGGATTATTTATTGGTGGTTTATGTATTTCTATGTTGGGAATGGAATGGTATCAAAGAGCAAACATGGTTGCAAATGCAAAAATGAATCCTATTGTTTTATTTATCGCTATTATTATTTTGGCTACAGGTTTGGCCATTTTATACAACAATTTTAAATGGGAGCAAAATGAACAGTATTATAATGAATTGTTGAGTAAGGAGAAGAAAAATAATCAAGTTTAAATTAAAAAGCTGTGTTTAGTTCAACACAGCTTTAGTTTTTTCGAATGTAAATTTATCATTTAGTTCTTTAATGGCACCCCAACCACCCAATATATTTCTGAGGTTGTGAATGCCTTGTTTTTTTATTAAACTTGCAGCAATTACACTTCTATAGCCTCCTGCACAATGAACATAAATGTTATCGGTTTCTTCAAAATCGGCCATGTTGCCTACGTCTGTTAAATCGTTTAAAGGAATATTGATAGCTTCTTTTAAATGCCCATCGCCATATTCAGTTTCTTTTCTTACATCAACAACTACTAGTTTTTCGTCAAAATTAATATCCATTGCAAGTTCATCTGCCTCAACATCAATTACCATATCAATTCTTTCTCCAGCATTTTGCCAAGCCTCAAATCCGCCTTGTAACGTTCCTGCAAATTGGCTAAAGCCCACTCTTGCTAAACGTACAATACTTTCTTTTTCTTTACCAGCCTCGGCAACAATCACAATATTTTTATTAAATGGCAAAAGTGAACCTGCCCACTCGGCAAACCTACCTTCTAAACCTATAAAAATACTAGTAGGCACAAATCCTTGAGTAAAAACAGACGCATTCCGTGTGTCTAAAATTACTATATCATCTTGTTTTGATAATGCTTTTACTTGTTGTGGCGTAAGTGCTATGAGTCCTTTTTGTACAACAGTTTCTATACTATCGTAACCTTGTTTGTTTATTTGTGCATTAATAGGAAAATAATTTGGAGGTGCAGCCAAACCTTCTGTTACTGCTTTAATAAAATCTTGTTTGGTGGCTTGGTTTAAAGCATAGTTGTTTTGCTTTTGCTCGCCAATGGTGCTAAAAGTTTCTTTACCTAAGCTTTTGCCACAACTACTACCTGCCCCATGTGCAGGATATAAAATTACATCATCTGCCAAAGGCATAATTTTTTGTTGTAAACTATCGTACAGCATACCTGCTAAATCTTCCATAGTTAGTAGTTCGCCTTTTTGAGCCAAATCGGGCCTGCCAACATCGCCAACAAATAAGGTATCTCCTGTAAACACAGCATAATCTTTGCCTTCTTCATTTTTAAGCAAATAGCATGTGCTTTCTAGAGTATGACCTGGTGTATGTAAAGCTGTAATGAAAATGTTACCTAAACTAAATGTCTCTCCATCTTTAGCAACATGTACTTTAAAATTGGTTTGCGTATTTGGGCCATACACTATAGTGCTATTGGTAGCTTGTGCAAGGTCTATGTGCCCACTTACAAAATCTGCATGAAAATGAGTTTCAAAAACATATTGAATAGATGCACCTCTATCTTTTGCTAATTTAATATAGTCATCAATATCTCTTATGGGGTCAATAACAGCTGCTATTCCATTACTTTCTATGTAATAAGATGCTTGTGATAAACAGTTGGTATATAATTGTTGAATGTACATGCTAATAATTTAAAGTATTGTTTTTCAAAAATAAAGCCAATTTATATTTTAAATACAAATTGGCAGAAATAAGAGTTAAGCAGTGTAGCGAAAAAAATTAAATCTTGGTTCCACTTAAAGCACTACTAACTGCAGCATCCATTGCACGCTCAGCAAATGGACGAGAAATTTCGTTTAACTCTTCGATTTTTGTTTGTATTAAATTTTTATCGTTCATGGTTAAAGATAACTGTAAAGCTTGCATGGCATTTGCTGTAGCCATCATTTCGTCTTTAGTGATTATTTGATAATTTTTTTGAAGAAACTTTTCAGTTACTTGTAATATTTGTTCACCTTCGGTTTTGGCTTCTACTAATGCCCTTAGAGCGATATCATCTTTAGCGTTTGTGATGCTTTCTAAAAGCATTTTTTCTACATCACTATCTGTTAATCCATATTGAGGTTTTACTTCGATACTTTGTTCTACCCCACTGCGTAATTCTTTGGCAGTAACCACTAAAATGCCATCAGCATTAATTAAAAAACTCACTTCAATTTTTGGCATACCTGCTGGCATTCCAGGAATATTAGTAAGGTTAAATTCTGCTAATTTTCTATTGTGCTCTACTAAATCTCTTTCGCCTTGATATACACTAATTCTCATGCTACCTTGGCCATCTTTTTGGGTAGTATATTGTCTAGCAGCTTTCGATGGTATTTTGGAGTTTCTAGGAATTAAAACATCCATTAATCCACCCATTGTTTCAATACCTAAACTTAGAGGGGTAATATCTAGTAACAAAACCTCTTTATTGTTACCAGCTAAAATATCTGCTTGTATTGCAGCACCCAACGCTACTACTTCATCTGGGTTTACGCTATCGTTTACTGGTTTGCCAAAAAAAGCACTTACTTGCTCTTTAACCATAGGAATTCTAGTGCTTCCACCAACCATTACAATGGCATCTATTTTTTCTTTGGTAAGATTGGCATCTTGTAAAGCATTTTTACAACAAATCATTGTTTTTTCTACAAGTGGGCTAATGATTTTTTCAAAAGTAGATTTACTTATAGATAATGAAATATTGTTCCATTCAGCTTCAAAATGCTCAACATTACTCAATGCTTTTTTCGCAGCTTCTGCTGTAAGCCTTAAGCTTTGTTGTAAAGATTGATTTTGTTGTAAAACTTCATTATCAATATTATACTGTGATTTAAAATAGGTTACAATGGCATTATCAAAATCATCTCCACCTAAATAGGTATCACCATTGGTACTTAACACTTCAAAAATACCATTATTGATTTCCAAAATACTTACATCAAAAGTGCCACCACCTAAATCGTAAACTGCAATTGTTTGAGCTGTTGTAGTATTTGTTCCAATGCCATAAGCCAAACTTGCAGCAGTGGGTTCGTTAATAATTCTAAGCACATCTAACCCAGCTAATTTTCCTGCATCTCTTGTGGCTTGCCTCTGAGCATCATTAAAATAAGCTGGTACTGTGATTACAGCTTTATTTACTGGCGTTTTTAAAATATGCTCAGCTCTTTGTTTTAGCTCTTTTAATAT